>Ga0068691_100430_pt1 | contig 17768 bp, 14 predicted proteins | sample CeladaPassaB1F10_FD_62206 | JGI IMG/M metagenome (GOLD analysis project Ga0068691, IMG submission 62206) | Cellulose-adapted microbial communities from the Joint BioEnergy Institute, USA - Passage B1F10 | ecosystem: Engineered > Bioreactor > Continuous culture > Unclassified | place: USA, Joint... | reverse complement strand
ATGTCCCGCCTTGTCGCGATGAGCGCCGTGTGCTCCCCGCGCACGCGGGGATGATCCCTCGACACACTGCACAGCGGGGGGCCTGTTGACGTGCTCCCCGCGCACGCGGGGATGATCCCCTGGGCGCGGACCCGTTCCCGCCTGGGCTGGCGTGCTCCCCGCGCACGCGGGGATGATCCCGCGGCCGATTCGACGAACAGGCGGCCGATGCTGTGCTCCCCGCGCACGCGGGGATGATCCCGACCACGGCCTCGCCGGTGAGCGGTGGCACGCGTGCTCCCCGCGCACGCGGGGATGATCCCCCCACGGGCACCCAGCCGGGCGACCTGTTCCTGTGCTCCCCGCGCACGCGGGGATGATCCCGGGCGCGGGGTGGCCTGCCCGTCCTGGACGAAGTGCTCCCCGCGCACGCGGGGATGATCCCCAGCATCGACACCGGCTCCCTGCGAGGCGACCGTGCTCCCCGCGCACGCGGGGATGATCCTCCATGGGTCTTCTCCTTGTTCCGGAACCGCTCGGTGCTCCCCGCGCACGCGGGGATGATCCCGCGGCGGTGATCGAACGCATCGCCGCCGCCATGTGCTCCCCGCGCACGCGGGGATGATCCCTTCGGCTGGCGGAGCAGACGCGCCACCGTCATGTGCTCCCCGCGCACACGGGGATGATCCGCCCGCGATCCGCTGGTGCTCCTCGGCGAACCGGTGCTCCCCGCGCACGCGGGGATGATCCCGCGGGCGTGGGCGCGGCCGGTTCCGGCTGGATGTGCTCCCCGCGCACGCGGGGATGATCCCCGGCCACCGCCTCAGGGCTGTCCTTCCGGCGGATGCTCCCCGTGCACGCGGGGATGATCCGGGGTGCCACGGCCGTGGCACCCCCGCATGGCAGTGCTCCCCGCGCACGCGGGGATGATCCCACGCTGACCACCACTAAGGGCCGCCCCGCGCACGCGGGGGTGGTCCGGTCGTCAACCGCAAATCACCGGAAGGGCGGCGGTGCTCCCCGCGCACGCGGAGATAATCCCCTGACGGGTTGTTCTGGCTGCCGAGCTGCTGGTGCTCCCAGCTCACGCGGGGATGGTCCCCGTGCCACCGATCCGACACCACCAGGGAACTCGGTACTTCCCATGCCTACGACAGCAAGGGTTTTTGTGCACTCCTTTGACCAATACAAGATCAGACCGAAAATTCTTCACCCCAAAGCCAAGCCCATCCTGGAGGAGCACATCTCACCTACAGGCATAAATGGACATTTCACTACATCTATATACAAAATACACAACCACGCCAAGAATCCACTCCCGATACGGTGAAAGAGATGCTAGAGTTCCTGCCAACACGGAAAGAGGAAAAGACCAACACGCAAGGAAGGAACGAGCATGATCGACCGTCCCATCCACGCAAGGAAGGAACGAGCATGATCGACCGTCCCATCTTGGACCTCGAGTCCTTCGTCCTGCTCTTGTTCGCTGCCATGGTTGGTTACCTCGTGACTATGCTGAGCTACGAGGCGGGCATGACCTTCTCGCAGGCGCTGCTGACCGGTGGAGGGTCAGCGGGGACCGCGCTTCTGTGGGCTCGAGCCGTGGTCAAGCCCCCGAAGGAGAGCTGATTCAATGCCATCTGCCCCGCAGTCCGTTCCACCTCACGAGCGCGGGTATCGTTGTCCAATCGACCCTGCTCCCCCCACATGGGGGGATGACCCCACGGATAGAGGATCCTCTAGAGGAACACCACAGTGCTCCCCGCGCACGCGGGGATGCGGTCATTCGTGGCGCCTGGGTGGGCATGGTCTTCCCAAAGCACCCTGCCCACCCAGATGGGTCACAATCTCTAATTTTCAAGATACTGCCGGACAGTGTGCCGTTTAATAGCCTCATGCCGGACGAAAAGCCATCCTTTCATCTGCTGGCCGACAGATTATCGGCTGCAGCGCGTTCGGTCTGGGCCAAGTACGACCGGTCCACCGATGGATGGTTACCGCTCTGGCGGCACATGGCCGACAGCGGTGCGGTGGCCCGGCTGCTGTGGGACCGCTGGCTTCCTCCTCAGGTGCACCGAGTGATCGCCGAGTCCCTTCCCGGCGGTGAGGAGGAAGCGCGCCGTCTGGCGATCTGGCTGGCGACGACGCACGACATCGGCAAGGCGACACCGGCGTTCGCCTGCCAAGTGGAACCGCTCGCCGCCCGTATGCGAGACGCCGGGTTGGACATGCCGTCAGCAAGGCGGCTGGACCGGAAGCGCGCCCCGCACGCTCTGGCCGGTCAGGTGCTGCTCCAGCAGTGGCTGCAAGAGCGGTACGGCTGGCCGCGACCGGCCACCATACAGTTCGCGATCATGGCGGGTGGCCACCACGGGGTTCCGCCGAGCCCTTCGGATATCAAGAATCTCGCCACGCGTGAGCATCTGCTGCGAACCCCGGGCTGCCAATCGCTCTGGAAAAGCGTGCAATGGGAAATTCTCGATGCTTGTGCAGCAGCATGTGGCGTTCAGGACGACTTGTCCCATTGGCGAACGGTGAAGCTGTCGCAGCCGGCACAGGTGCTGCTCACCGCCCTGGTCATCGTCGCGGACTGGATCGCCAGCAATTCCGCCCTTTTCACGTACTTTCCCGACGCAGCGCGGCAGGGTGAGCGTGAACGCGTGGAGGCGGCATGGCGCGGCCTCAACCTGCCCGAACCGTGGCGTGCCCAGGAGCCGACCGAGGAGCCGGCGGCGTTCTTCACCTCTCGCTTCCCGTTGCCGCCAGAAGCGCGGGTCCGCCCGGTGCAGGCGCGTGCGCTCGAGGCCGCGCGGAACATGTCGGCACCCGGCCTGATGATCATCGAGGCCCCGATGGGCGAGGGCAAGACCGAGGCGGCGTTGGCGGCCGCCGAGGTCTTCGCCGCGCGCAGCGGCGCGGGCGGCTGCTTCGTCGCGCTCCCCACCATGGCGACGGGCAACGCGATGTTCTCCCGGGTCCTGCGCTGGCTGCGCCGGCTCATCACGGGCCGGGACGAGGCGCACTCGGTCTTCCTGGCGCATTCCAAGGCGGCGCTGAACGACGAGTTCACCGGCCTGGTGCGGGCCGGCCGGCGGGCCGTACGCAGCGTCGATGCGGACGGAGATGAGGGCGGATGGCATCACCGCGACGACCTGCGGACGCCCTCCGCCGAGCTCGTCGCCCATCAGTGGCTCCTCGGCAGGAAGAAGGGGATGCTGGCGTCGTTCGCGGTCGGCACGATCGACCAGCTGCTCTTCATGGGCCTGAAGAGCCGCCATCTCGCCCTCCGGCATTTGGCCCTCGCCGGCAAGGTCGTGGTGATCGACGAGGCGCACGCCTACGACGCGTACATGAACTCCTACCTGGATCGGGTGCTGTCGTGGCTGGGCGCGTACCGGGTCCCGGTGGTGGTGCTCTCGGCGACGCTGCCGGCCCGCCGCCGCCGGGAGCTCGCCGCGGCGTACGCGGGAGCGGCCCCGGACGATGCGGCGTTCGCGGGCGTGGCGGAGGCCGCCGGGTATCCGCTGATCACGACGGTCGAGCCCGGCGGGCCGATCAAGGCCGAGCCGGTGGCCGCCTCGGGCCGCGAGGTCGAGGTACGGCTGGAGCGCTTACCGGACGACCTCACCGCGCTGGGTGACCGCCTCGAATCGGAGCTGGCCGGGGGAGGATGCGCCCTGGTGGTGCGCAACACCGTCGACCGGGTCCTGGAGACCGCCGCGTACCTGCGGAAACGCTTCGGATCCGAGAACGTCACGGTGGCGCACTCCCGTTTCCTGGATCTCGATCGGGCCGCGAAGGACGAGGATTTGCTGCGGCGTTTCGGCCCGCCGGGCGAGAGCGCCGGCCCTCGGCCCGCTGGCCCGCACCTCGTGGTGGCCAGCCAGGTCGCCGAGCAGTCCCTCGACATCGACTTCGACCTCCTGGTGTCGGACCTGTGCCCGGTCGACCTGTTGTTGCAGCGGATGGGACGGCTGCACCGGCATGAGCGCGGTGCGGGCCAGAGCGAGCGGCCGCCGCGTCTGCGGACCGCCCGTTGTCTGATCACCGGCGCGGACTGGAGCACGGTGCCGGTCGAGCCGGTGCCGGGTTCCGTACGGGTCTACCGCCGGTACGCCCTGCTGCGCTCCGCCGCGGTGCTGGAGCCGTACCTGTCCGGTACCGCGGAGACCGGGCACACGGTACGGCTCCCGCAGGACATCAGCCCGCTCATCCAGCGGGCGTACGGGCCTGATCAGGTCGGCCCCGCCGAGTGGCAGGAGGCCATCGCAGCGGCGTTCCATGACGAGGTCCGCCACCAGGAAGATCAGCGGAGGGAGGCATCGACGTTTCAGATAGCCCCCGTGGGCAGGCCGGGTAGTGCCCTGCTGGGCTGGGTCGACGCCGGCGTCGGGGACGCCGACGACACGCGGCGCGGCCGCGCGCAGGTCCGCGACGGCCGCGAGTCGCTGGAGGTGCTGGTCGTGCAGCGCCGCGCGGACGGCACCTTGGCGACGGTGCCGTGGCTGGGCGAGGGGCGCGGCGGGCTGGAATTGCCCACCGAGACGGCGCCCGAGCCCTGGCTCGCCCGGATCGTCAGCGCATGCGCCCTGCGGCTGTCCCACCACTTCTCGTATCCGGAGACCCTCGCCCGGGCGATCGAGGAGCTCGAAACCCTGTGCATCCCGGCCTGGCAGTCCACCGAGTGCCACTGGCTCGCCGGCGAGCTGATCCTCATGTTGGACGAGAATTGTCGGTCCCGCCTGGCAGGCTACGAACTGCACTACACCCCCGATGACGGACTGGAGGTGATCCGTGCCGAGTGATCCCGCTCCGGCGTCATTCGATCTGACCAGCGAACCGTGGTTACCGGTGCAGCGACGGGACGGCACCGAGGACGTGCTCTCGCTGCGGGAGGTCTTCGCCCAGGCGGACCGGCTGCGGCGACTGGTGGGCGACGTCCCCACCCAGGAGTTCGCCCTCCTGCGGCTGCTGCTGGCGATCGTGCACGATGCGATCGACGGGCCGCGCGATCTCGTCCAGTGGCAGGAGCTCTGGGACGGGGGGCTTCCCATCGGCGACATCGACGCGTACCTGGACCGGCATCGCGGGCGGTTCGACCTGCTGCACCCGGACGAGCCCTTCTACCAGGTCCCCGGGCTGCGCACCGCCACGGGAGAGGTGAGCTCCCTGGACCGCATCGTCGCCGATGTGCCCAACGGCGCGCCATTCTTCACCATGCGAGCCCGCGGCGTGGAACGGCTCGGCTTCGCCGAGGCGGCCCGCTGGCTGGTGCACGCCCACGCGTTCGACACCTCCGGGATCAAGACCGGTGCGATCGGGGATCCCCGGGTGAAGAACGGCAAGGTGTACCCGCTCGGCGTGGCATGGGCGGGGAACCTGGGCGGAGTGGTGGTCGAGGGGAACACCCTGCGCGAGACCCTCCTGCTCAACCTGATCGCCTTCGACACCCCCGGCCTTTCCGTCGATCCCGGACGCGACCTTCCCTCGTGGCGACGCGCGCCGCTGGGCCCGCGGCAGCTGGACGAAGGGGAGCTGAGCACCCGCCCCGCGGGCGTGCGCGACCTCTACACCTGGCAGTCGCGGCGGATCCGTTTGGTGTTCGACGCGGAGGGGGTCCACGGGGTGATCCTCGCCTACGGGGATCCGCTACCGGTGCACAACAGGCACGTGCACGAGCCGATGACGCGCTGGCGGCGCAGCCCCGCCCAGGAGAAGAAGCTCGGCCGGTCCCCTGTCTACCTGCCGCAGCAACACGATCCCAGCAAGAGCGCCTGGCGCGGGCTCGACGCTCTGATCACCGGCCAAGGGGAGCCGTCCGAGCAAGGCCGCGAGGCCGCGGAGGCCATCCGGCCGCTGATCATCGAATGGGTCGCCCGGCTCTGCGTCGAGGGCGCCCTTCCGCTCGACTTTCTGATCCGGGCCCGCCTGTTCGGCGCGATCTACGGGACCCAGCAGTCCGTCATCGACGAGATGATCGACGATGCGGTGGCCATGCCGGTGGTGCTCCTGCACGAGCAGGACAGCGACCTCGGCCAGGCCGCGATCGATGCGGTCGCCGACGCCGAGAAGGCCGTCACCGCGCTGGGCGATCTCGCCGCGAGCCTCGCCCGCGCCGCCGGGGCAGAGGAGGGTCCCCCGAAGGCGGCGGCGCGGACCCAGGGCTTCGCCATGCTCGATGGACCGTTCCGGCAATGGCTGGCCCACCTGCGTCCCGGGGACGCGCCGCAGGACAAGAGCGCGGAGTGGCAGCGCCGAGCCCACCGGATCGTCAGCCGGCTCGGGGACGAACTGCTCCGGTCGGCCGGTGACGCGGCTTGGGAAGGCCGCACCACAACCGAGCAGGGCCGGACGATCTGGCTGACCGCATCACACGCGGACCTGATCTTCCGGAGGAGACTGAACGACGCCTTGCCCGCCGCCGCGAAGGACGAGCCCTCACCCGCTCCGCCCGGCGGCGGACGTGATCGGCACCACCTGGAGGCAGCATGGTCGTGACCTCGGCCAAACCCATCATCCGGCAGGCCGTGGCGGAATTCGTCGGCCGGATCACCGGCGAATACGTCAGCGAGCTTCAGGCGGGCTACCTCGCCGACCAGAGCTGGGCGGTCGCGAGCCTGGCACAGCTCCGGCGGGGCGCCGGCAAACTCCCCCAGGACGTGCCCGAGCTGTGGGGTATGGTCGGTGCGGAGCGGCTGTTCGCGGACGAGACCCTGCCCGAGACCGAGGCGCTCCGGGCCGAGGCCGCGATGTTCCTCGCCGTCACCCTGTACGCCCTGCACCAGCAGTCCCAGGCCGAGCCGATGTACCGCCCCGGTGAGGAGCTGGGGAAGGCCGTGCGGCGGCTCATGGGCGACGAGATCGATGAACCGATCCGCCGGCGCTTCGTCCGGGTCGGCACCGCCGCCACCCGCGACGCTCTGGCCACCCGGCTGCGGGAGATCATCACGCTGCTGCGCAGGGACGCGATCCCGCTCGACTACGGGCTGCTCGCCGAGCAGCTCTACCTGGCGCAGACGCCGGACGGGCTGCGGCAGGTTCGCCAGCGCTGGGGCCGCAGCTTCCACGCCCACCGCGCCGACAGCGCGTCCCCCGGCGATTCCCCCACCACCGGCAAGGAGACCACCTCGAGCGACAAGGAAGCAGCATGACCAGGACCATTCTCGACATCCACGCCCTGCAGACCGTTCCCCCGAGCTGCGTCAACCGAGACGACACCGGGACCCCGAAGACCGCCGTGTACGGCGGCGTCCGCCGGGCCCGGGTCTCCAGCCAGGCCTGGAAGCGGGCGATCCGGCATGCCTTCCACGACCTGCTCGACCCCGGCGAGCTCGGCGTCCGTACCAGGAGGGTCGCCGAGCTGCTCGCCGAGCGGATCCGGGAGCTGGACCCGTCGATCGAGCGATCCGAGGCGTGGACCCTGGCTGCTGAAACGATCCAAACCGCCACCGGATCCAAGATCGAGGTCCCGAAGCGCAAGGCCAAGGGCGACGGAGCGGTGGCGCCGGAGTCCAAGTACCTGATGTTCCTCAGCGCCCACCAGCTCGGCGGGCTGGCGGAGCTCGCGCTCAAGGGGCGCGACGACATCAAGGCGTACTTCAAGGACAAGGCCGCGAAGGACCTGGCCAAGAAGATCGCCAACAGCAGGCACTCGGTGGACATCGCGCTCTTCGGCCGCATGGTGGCCGACGGCGCGGACATCAACGTCGACGCGGCCGCCCAGGTCGCGCACGCCATCAGCGTCCACCGGGTCGACAACGAATCCGATTACTTCACCGCGGTCGACGACTACCAGGATCGGGAGACCGACGACCTGGGCGCCGGCATGATCGGCACGGTGGAGTTCAACTCCGCGACCCTCTACCGCTACGCGGCGGTCGACGTCGATCTGCTGCGCGCGAACCTGGGTGCCGGGTTGCGCGAGGACGAGCCGGTGACCGAGCCGGTGCGCCGGGCGGTGGAGGCGTTCGTCCGGTGCTTCATCACCTCGCTGCCCACCGGCAAGATCAACACCTTCGGGAACCACACCTTGCCCGACGCGGTCGTGGTGAAGATCCGCTCTTCCCGGCCGATCAACTTCGCCGGAGCCTTCGAGGAGCCCTGTCGCGTGGACCCGGAAACCGGTGGCTACCTGCAGGAGGCGTCGAAGGCCTTGGCCTCCTATGTGCCCGAGATCGAGCGCGCATACGGAGAGGAGGACGTCCCAACCTGGGTGCTCCGGGTGGGCAAGAACACTCAGGCACTTTCCCGGCTGGGACACGAGGTGTCGTCGATCTCGGAGCTGGTCTCGGCGGTCGGTGCCGAGGTCGTCCGGCGGCAGGGTGGGGCATGAGCGTCCTGCTGATGCAGCTGGCGGGCCCGCTGCAGTCGTGGGGGTCGTCCTCCCGGTTCGCCCGGCGAGCCACCGAGGCGGCCCCCACCAAGAGCGGCGTGATCGGCCTGCTCGCCGCGGCGCAAGGACGTCAGCGGTCTGCCGATCTGGCCGACCTGGCCGCATTGCGCTTCGGCGTGCGCATCGACCAGCCCGGCACTCTGCTCCGCGACTTCCACACCGCCCACCGGTTCGACACCGGAGATGGCTTTCCGATCTCGGAACGCTTCTATCTGGCGGACGCCGTGTTCGTCGCAGGGGTCGAGGGTGAGCACGGGATCATCGAGGAGCTCCACCGGTCTCTGCTCAACCCGGTCTTCCTCCCCTATCTGGGACGCCGCTCCTGCCCTCCGGCCCGGCCGATAAGCCTGGGTGTCCGGCACGAGCTCACGCTGGAACGTGCGCTGAACGAGGAGGAATGGCGGGCGGCACGCTGGTACCAGCGACGCAACCGCGACCGGGCCGAGATCGACCTGGAGATCCTCATCGAGCCCGCGGCGGCCGAGGAGCAGACCGCCAGCCTGCGAGACCAGCCGATCACCTTCGATCCCCTGCACCGCCAGTACGCGCTGCGCGGCATCCGCCATATGCGCGTGACGGTGCGCAACCCGGCCGCCCGCCGTGACCACGATCCGACGTCCGTCCTGAGGGATACGTGATGTACCTCAGCCGATTCCGCTTCAACACCGCGCGAGTCGGGGCTCGCCGGTTACTGTCATCACCCCAACGGCTGCACGCGGCGGTGATGTCCGCCTTCGCCGAGATGCCACCCGCTCCGTCCGGCGGACCGCGGGTGCTGTGGCGGGTCGATCGGAACAGCCGGGCCGAGACCTACCTCTGCATCGTCAGCCCGGCCAAGCCCGATCTGACCCACCTGGTCGAGCAGGCCGGCTGGCCTGAGACCGGCCGATGGGAGACCTACGACTATGCGCCGTTCCTCTCCCGGCTGGCCAAAGGCGACCGCTGGGCGTTCCGGCTCACCGCCAACCCGGTTCACCTCGCCCGCCGCACGGATGCCGAACCCACCAAGATCACCGCTCACGTCAGCCTTCGCCATCAGGTGCGCTGGCTCCTGCGGCGTCAGGAAGCCGCCGGCTTCAAAGTGGTCGAGAAACCCTTGGAGAAGCGGCTCCTCCCCGAGGGCGACGAACATGAGCTGGTCATCCAGGAACGGCGTCGGCTCACCTTCACGAGGAACGGCCGGGACAGGGTGACCCTGGTCACCGTCACCTACGACGGACTGCTCGAGGTGACCGACCCCGATGCCCTCCGCCGGACCCTCACCCGAGGGCTCGGCCGGGCGAAGGCCTACGGCTGCGGCCTGTTGACCCTGGCGCGGTGTGAATCATGACCACCGTCGGCAAGCGCGGCGCGTCCTCCCCATGGGAGCTCACCCGCGCCGGGGCCCGCCTCTCGTTCGTGTACCTCGAGCGGTGCACCATACACCGGGAGGACAACGCCCTCACCGCTGAGGACGCGGAGGGCATCATCCATATCCCGTCGTCCACGATCGGAACACTGCTGCTCGGCCCCGGTACCCGCGTCACGCATCAGGCGATGAGCCTGCTCGGCGATAGCGGGGCGGGAGTCGTGTGGGTCGGGGAGAACGGGGTTCGGTTCTATTCGGGCGGCAGATCCCTCACCCGTTCATCCGCGCTGGTGGAGGCGCAAGCGACCAAGTGGGCCAACCACCGGACCAGACTCGAAGTGGCCCGGGAGATGTACCGCAAGCGCTTCCCGGATGAGGATCCGGCCGGATTCACCCGGCGGGAGCTCCTCGGCCGAGAAGGGCGGCGGGTCAGGGAGTGCTACCGCAGAGAGGCCGCGAGAGTCGGGATCCGCTGGAAGGGCCGGGAGTACGTGCCCGGAGACTTCGGCTCGAGTGATCCGGTCAATCAGGCGATCACGGCGGCCGCCCAGTGCATGTACGGCATCGCGCAGACCGCGGTGGCGGCTTTGGGCTGTGCTCCCGGCCTGGGCTTCATTCATTCGGGGCATGAACTGGCGTTCGTGCTGGATATCGCCGATCTCTACAAGACCGAGGTGGCCATTCCTGTCGCGTTCGAGGTCGCCGCGGAGAGCGCACAGGACGTGGGCTCCCGCACCCGCCGGGCGATCCGAGACAAGGTCAACAAAATCGGCCTGCTCCAACGCTGTGTGGAGGACATCAAGGATCTGCTTCTCCCCGAAGGCGGGGCTGATCCCACCGAGGAGGACATGGACCGGGTGATGCTGCAAAGCGACCACGGCATTGAGGTGGAATCGGGTCGCAACTATGCCGACGACATCCTCTTCACCGATCTCGGCGAGGGCGGCGAGGTGACCTGGTGACGGTCTTGATCCTGACCCGCTGTCCGGCCGGGCTGCGAGGCTTCGTGACTCGCTGGCTGATCGAGATTTCCCCCGGTGTCTTCATCGGCGGGCCGTCGGCCCGGATCCGGGAAGCACTATGGCGAGAAGTGTGCAGGTATGCGAACACGGGGCGGGCTCTTCTCGCCTATACCACGGACAATGAGCAAGGATTCACCTTCAAGACTCATGATCATAAATGGCAGCCCGTCGATCACGACGGTCTCATTCTGATCCGGCGCCCGAAAGAACAGCCCGCCGTCTCCGCAACCCCTCCCCCGAGCGGCTGGAGCAAAGCCGCGCGCCGGCACCGATACGGCCGACGCTAAGGGAGAGTGGCTCGTGTCCACGGTGCTCTCAGCGCCGCCCATCGAGAACGACCGTCCCCCAGCTACGACCCCCTCTCCTAATAGTCCAAAATGTCCGATCCTCTGAAAGTGGTGGAAATCCGCGCCTGCGCGCGATAAACGCGCAGGTCGGGAAGCGTGCTCCCCGCGCACGCGGGGATGATCCCCACCATGACGAAACGTAGGCTGCCTCAGCAGTGTGCTCCCCGCGCACGCGGGGATGATCCACCGCAACGCCCCGGTCGACCCGGCCGCGCTCAGTGCTCCCCGCGCACGCGGGGATGATCCCTCCGCCCACTCGTCGTCGTCGACGCCGACCAGGTGCTCCCCGCGCACGCGGGGATGATCCCCTGCCGCCGCCGGTGACCTCCATGATCAGGTTGTGCTCCCCGCGCACGCGGGGATGATCCAACCGCTGCTTGGCGATCGCGGCCGCCTCAGGGGTGCTCCCCGCGCACGCGGGGATGATCCCCGGCGATCGGCTTCCACTCCCGAACCAGCACGGTGCTCCCCGCGCACGCGGGGATGATCCCCGCTGAAGGGCGCGTTCGAGTCTTTCCGGGAGGTGCTCCCCGCGCACGCGGGGATGATCCCGGGGGCACGATGCCGCCTAAGACAGCAATGAGTGCTCCCCGCGCACGCGGGGATGATCCCGGGTTCAAGCGCATCCCCGGCACGGGTGAGCTGTGCTCCCCGCGCACGCGGGGATGATCCCGACGCCAGGCCGTCCGAGCTCCGGACCGTGTTGTGCTCCCCGCGCACGCGGGGATGATCCCTCCGCTGTGTACGCTTCCAGCTTCTCGATCTCGTGCTCCCCGCGCACGCGGGGATGATCCCTGGTGCACGCGCCCCGGGTGCCCGGTCTGCTGGTGCTCCCCGCGCACGCGGGGATGATCCCCGGGTGGCCAGTCTCCGGGTCGATCTCCTGGCGTGCTCCCCGCGCACGCGGGGATGATCCCCCGCCCCCAACGGTCACGAGAACCTGACCAGAGTGCTCCCCGCGCACGCGGGGATGATCCCCCGTGCCTGATTACCGCTGAGTGCCCGCAGGCGTGCTCCCCGCGCACGCGGGGATGATCCCCGGACCCGGTAGGTGGTGTACACGTCGTCCCGGTGCTCCCCGCGCACGCGGGGATGATCCCCGCCGCCTCCCCGAGGGATGCCGCTGGGTCCCGTGCTCCCCGCGCACGCGGGGATGATCCCTCGTCGGATTGGCACCAGTCGATGGCGGCGTGGGTGCTCCCCGCGCACGCGGGGATGATCCCCCTTTGGAGATGCCGGCCGCCACGGCGCGGCGGTGCTCCCCGCGCACGCGGGGATGATCCCGGCGCGAACCGGATTTCCAGCGTGCCCAGCACGTGCTCCCCGCGCACGCGGGGATGATCCCAGCACATGAACAACCTCGCTCCAGAAGGGTACGTGCTCCCCGCGCACGCGGGGATGATCCCGCGGTTCGCGAATGGCATGCAGTACTTGCAGTGTGCTCCCCGCGCACGCGGGGATGATCCCGATGCCGGCCCCGAGCGCGTAGACGACCAGTGGTGCTCCCCGCGCACGCGGGGATGATCCCATGATCGGGGTTCTCAATACACCGGGCGTCACGTGCTCCCCGCGCACGCGGGGATGATCCCGCGGGGCGCCCCATCAAGGCGGTCGCCACGATGTGCTCCCCGCGCACGCGGGGATGATCCCACGTACGGCTGGTCGATCGGTCGACCGGTCCGGTGCTCCCCGCGCACGCGGGGATGATCCCATCAGCACGTCCACCGGGGAGGTGGACATCCAGTGCTCCCCGCGCACGCGGGGATGATCCCCGTGTAGCCGGATGCAGTAGCTGGTCGCGAGAGTGCTCCCCGCGCACGCGGGGATGATCCCCGGTCGCGGATCTCCTCGGCCTCCCGGCGCGTGTGCTCCCCGCGCACGCGGGGATGATCCCGTGAGCGGGGAAGACTTCACCCTGGCCACGGTGTGCTCCCCGCGCACGCGGGGATGATCCCGTCTAGACGAGCTCGTGATGATTGGATTAGGTGGTGCTCCCCGCGCACGCGGGGATGATCCCGTGATCGTGTCCTGCCTGCGGGCCACGCAGGAGTGCTCCCCGCGCACGCGGGGATGATCCCCCCACGGGCACCCAGCCGGGCGACCTGTTCCTGTGCTCCCCGCGCACGCGGGGATGATCCCTACACCAGCAGCGGCTCGTACACCGACGAGCAGTGCTCCCCGCGCACGCGGGGATGATCCCGGGGGCGGTGGCGCTGTGAGGCGTGCGACACCGTGCTCCCCGCGCACGCGGGGATGATCCCACCAAGGCCAAGGACTCCGCGGAGCATACCGGGTGCTCCCCGCGCACGCGGGGATGATCCTTCCCCGGATGGCTCGTCTGGGATGCAGGTGCCGTGCTCCCCGCGCACGCGGGGATGATCCCGGGGGCGGTGGCGCTGTGAGGCGTGCGACACCGTGCTCCCCGCGCACGCGGGGATGATCCCGAGGACGGCTCAACAATCCTCGACGGCGACCAGTGCTCCCCGCGCACGCGGGGATGATCCCGGCCCGACGATCGTCGACGGCATCGAACCCCGGTGCTCCCCGCGCACGCGGGGATGATCCCGGGGGCGGTGGCGCTGTGAGGCGTGCGACACCGTGCTCCCCGCGCACGCGGGGATGATCCCTCGGTGCTGGTCAGCCGGCGGCCGAGCGACCCGTGCTCCCCGCGCACGCGGGGATGATCCCTCGGAGGTCAGCGTGTCGAGACGGTTGATCAGGTGCTCCCCGCGCACGCGGGGATGATCCCCACGACGTCGTACCCGGCACCGTTTCGCCAGGGTGCTCCCCGCGCACGCGGGGATGATCCCAAACCGCACAGCAGGGACATGGGTACGACCACGTGCTCCCCGCGCACGCGGGGATGATCCCCTCGAGATTCGTGCCGCATCCCGGTTCGGCGAGTGCTCCCCGCGCACGCGGGGATGATCCCCGGTCGCGGATCTCCTCGGCCTCCCGGCGCGTGTGCTCCCCGCGCACGCGGGGATGATCCTACTGCTCGAAGATCGAGCTGACCTGCGAGATTGTGCTCCCCGCGCACGCGGGGATGATCCCAGTCGGCGCATGAACTCGGCATTGCCGATGAAGTGCTCCCCGCGCACGCGGGGATGATCCCAGTCGGCGCATGAACTCGGCATTGCCGATGAAGTGCTCCCCGCGCACGCGGGGATGATCCCGTGGCTATAAGATCACGCGCTTCGTCGAGGAAGTGCTCCCCGTGCGCGGGGGGATGATCCGTCACCAGCACCCTAAGTGGGACACCCATGTCTGATCTTCCCGTCTGCCGTCGCCCCGCCCCAGGGACAACAGGCCGGCGACGGAGGGTCAAGCCCCGATTCGTGTGTACTTGACCCGTAACCTTCCACGCGCGCCGGTTGCCCTGCCAGCACAGCCGGGCTTGACCCGCAGGAGCCGGTCCTTCTGGGCTTTGCCCGAGTCGATGACGGGCGGGAATATCAGGACCTCTCCCCCGGCACATGCATGGGCACCACCTGAATGCTTCTTCGTGATCTTGAGGGCTTCTCGGAGCCGGACGCCCCGGGGTTTGGGGCAGAGCCCAATGCCCACTCGGCAATGCTGCCTGAGAACGAGGCGCGCGCGCCGAGGGGGATCGGCCCCAACGAGGCCACACGCCCGCTGAAGGCAGGTCGCGCGGCCCAAAGGTGGCTCAGCTCGGCACGTGCAAGTTGGCCGGCCGTGGATCTGAGTGGCGCACCGGAGCCGTGCTGCGCTCTTCCCCGTTCTCTCGAGTGCCTCGGGCCCTGCCCCGCCGCGCAAGCAGCGGCTTGAAGACGTAGGGAAAGCTGTAACGGATCTCTGGCCTAGGGCGCGACATCTGCGCGGCGGGCGAGCATGGTCAACTCCGCGGGCACTCGTCGGCCGGAGAGCTGGATTAGATCGCGAATGGTTTTCCGCGACTGAGGATGTCCGTGGACCATTTCCGGGGCCAGTTCCTCGGCGCGGGTCAGTGTGGCGACCGCTTCGCCGATGTGCTGCCGCTGTGTGTGCGCTCTAGCGACGTCGAGGAGAAAACGGGCTTGTCGTTCCGAGGAGAGACCGGATGGATCTACCTCCTCTGCCAGTTCAAGGGCTTCACCGGCGTCCCCAAGGTCGACAGCGACCGAGACGGCGTGAATCCGCACGTTCGTAGGCCCGAACTCGGTGTTGAAGTCGTTGCGGTCTTGCCCGAGGCGGTCGGCGATCTTCCGGGCTTCGTCGATGCGCGCCCGTGCGGTGGCTCGTGCTCCTTCCCGGGCCGCGATGACGGCAAGGACCAGGTGCATGGCGCCGAACAGCGACAGTTCCTCCGGCCTGCAGTCTTCACGTACGATGCGTGGGCGCAGTGCGGTGATGGCGGTCTGGGCGACGCGTTCGGCTTGCTCGTAGCGCCGCAGTCCCACGAAGGCGTGTGCCATGCGGAAGTGCCCGGCGATCACCTCAAGGGAGTTGCCGGACTGCTCCGCGGCGGCGAGCGCCCGGTCGGCGGCGACCCATGCGGCATCGGCTTCGCCCTGCTGGGCGAACGCCGCGGCCATGGCCTGATAGGTGCGTGCTCGAAGCCGGTGGACCCGGGTCCGTTGCTCTTCAAGCGCCTGCCGGCCAGCCACCTCCAGGCGAGGCAGTAGCTCTTTAAGGGTCTCCGTCAGCTCCGCGAACCGGGACGCATGCGCCAGTGCCCATGCCCGGTCGACCCCATGCGACAAGGCATCCACGTCGATGACCTGCGCTGGTTCTTCTGCCTCAATGAGCACGGGAAGCGCCGGGTGCCCGGTCAGTGCCATCCGCAGACCATCAAGATCATTCTTCTCCACGGTCTGCTGTGATCCCGGGGCGGACGAGCTCGCCTCGGGACGGAGGACCTGGACGGAGACACCCAGCGCATTGGCCAGAGCCTGGATGACCGAAAGCCGCTCGACCGGCTGCACGTCGCGCTCCACCTGGGACACCCAGCTCTCGGACCGGCCCACCTCGGCGGCCAGCTCCTTCTGCGACATGCCCCTGCGCTGCCGCAGCTCCTTGACGCGCGCGCCGAAGGTCAGCCCTTCGAGATCGGTCACTGGTTGTCACTCCCTCCGCCGGGAAGCCCTTTGGCCACCTGCGGGGTAAGAAAGTCGACCTCGATCGCGCTCAGATACTGCTCCCGCTCTGCCAGGAACCGCTGCACATGAGGCTGCGCCTCATGCGATTCGAAGGCGGTCCGATCGGCATAAAGCTCGTAGAAGATCCGCTGCAGCGGCCGCCCCTCCACCTGGTGCACCGCGTAGACAAGCGTCCCCGGCTCGTGCGCGCGGATTTTCTCCGCCGTCTCCGCGACCAGCCGATCGAACGCCTCAGCACTCGTCTGATCCTTACACGTAAAGCGGACCACCAGTCCGAACCCGTCGGTCATCCACGACCCCAATCTCGATCTCATGAGGAGGATGTGCGCGGTGGCTGCACGGGGACAGGCCGCCTACCTCCAGATCGCCGATGACCTGCGCGTACAGAATCCCGCTGCTCCCGCAGTCAACTGCATATCATCGGATCGTCACTTTCTGTGGCGTACACCCGTGACTGTACTCACAGATTTTCTGCGATACAATAGTTTTTCTGTGGATCAGCAGTGAGCCGGCGAGTCTGCGACACTGTCTTCAGCGACAGGAGGCGTAGCCCGCGGCTAAGCGCTGGACCTGCACCTGGACCGATATCGATCGGACGCGCCCCTTGTGCGGGTGAGGCGGGACGCTGCAACGCGTAAACGGGCCACTCATCTGCACCGATGGGAAGACGCTTCGCGCTCGCACCGACAAGCCCCGCCGCGTCTACGTGCACACGGCCTTCTTCTGGTTCTACTGGGGCGACCAGCACGACGAGCGCGTATCCTGCCTGCGCCTGGGGCCGGCGGCCGACCGGATCGAACAGGCGGCGCGCGACGGCTGGCGCGAGGGAGAACAAGGCGAGCTCAGCATCGACCTGTCGAAGGTCGCCGATGCCCATGGAGCCTGAGATGCGGGGTGGCTGGCTGACCGGATGGCGCGTCTACCGGCAGGTCGCCGCCCGCTGCGCGAGCGCATCACCACCGGGGCGTACCCGGCGGGCTCGATCCTGCCGTCGGAGGCCGCCTTGTCGGCGGAGTTCCGCGTCGCCAGGAACACGATCCGCCGCGCGCTGGAAGCCCTGGAAGCCGACGGGCTGATCCTGACCGTCCCCTCCCAAAGGTCGCCTGGTCCGGGCGGGCGCCCAGACCGTCACCGCCTCCTACAGGTACCAGGTGATCGCCAGCGAGCTGGAGCAGAAGATCAAACGGGACGATCTCGCGCCGGGGGATCCGCTGCCGAGCGAGGCCGAGCTGGCCTGGTTGTACGACGTGTCGCGCCACACCGTACGGCACGCCTTCGCAGAGCTGGAACGCGCCGGCCTGATCGTCTCCCACCACGGGAAGGGCCGGTTCGTCTGCCCACCCCCAAGACGTCCTGGGACGTCTGACCCTCCGGCCTAGCCCGGTGCCAGGCCGGGAAGCCTACAGTCGACACGTGGCAGATGTGGAGTGGGCGCGGGAACTGGCGCGGCGGCTGCTCGCCGAGCGGCTGCCCCGGCGGTGGGCGCACACCCAGGGCGTGGCGGCCCGGGCCGCCATGCTCGCCCCGATCCTCGGTGAGGAGGCCGGCACGCTGACCGCCGCCGCCTACCTGCACGACATC
>Ga0068691_100364_pt1 | contig 21645 bp, 15 predicted proteins | sample CeladaPassaB1F10_FD_62206 | JGI IMG/M metagenome (GOLD analysis project Ga0068691, IMG submission 62206) | Cellulose-adapted microbial communities from the Joint BioEnergy Institute, USA - Passage B1F10 | ecosystem: Engineered > Bioreactor > Continuous culture > Unclassified | place: USA, Joint... | reverse complement strand
CGGAGATAAATGTCCTGGGTCAGCAGCTCCTTGTAGTTATCGAGGGTCGGTTCATAGACCCACCAGGGATTTATCGCCGCCGAAATCTCCGCGCTCGTCTTGAGCGAGGTGATCAACATGTAAATGGGCGGCAGCAGGAAAAAGATCGCAAATAGGATCAGGAAGAAATAGGACCAGCGCAAAGCCCATGCGCGGTCCCGTTTGATGCTGCCGTACTTCGGCCGGGCACGAGCCGGCAGCGTTGCTGTATCGACCGTGCTCGCCATCACACTTCACTCCCCCGGCGGGTAATATCCCGCAGGATGAAAATTGCCGCGATTGTCAGGATCGGCACCATGAAGAGCGACACGGCTGCTCCGAGCGGAAGGTCGCCGCCGACGATGCCGAGTTGGAACGCCCATGTTGCGAACACGTGCGTCTGATCGACGGGCCCGCCGGCTGTCAGAATGCGCACGATGTCGAAGTTCGCGAACGTGACAATGAGCGAGAACAGCGTCGTGATGGCGATGATGTTTCGCATCATCGGCAATGTGATGTACCAGATCTTTTGCCACCAATTGGCGCCATCAATTTCAGCCGCTTCGTAAAGCTGTTCCGGCACGGATTTCAGCGCGGCGAGATACATGATCATGAAGAACGGCGCGCCGATCCAGACATTCACAAGAATGACCGACAAGCGCGCCCAGAACGGATCGCCTGTCCATGGAATGGGATCAATGCCGAATTTCGCGAGCACCCAATTAAAAGCGCTATAGGACGGATCGAAAAGCCAAAGCCAGCCAAGGCAACTCATTGCCGGCGGAATGACCCACGGCACCAGTAAAACGCCGCGCCAGAGCCGTTGCCCTTTCGCTGGAATGTTGTGCACGAAATGGGCGATAACGAAGCCGATGAGGGCCTTCAGGATGACGGCGGTGATGGCGAAAATGCAGGACTGCTTCACCACCATCCAGAACGTTTCGCGCTTGAACAGGAAAAAGAAATTCCCGAGGCCAACGAAACGCTGCATCGACTTGTTGAGTGTCGCGAGGTGCAGCGAATAGAACGCAGGATAAAGCACAAGCACTGCGATCAGCAGGATCAGCGGCAGCGTCATGAAGAACGCGATAGTCGATTTGCGCTGCATGACCCTGCGGAGGGAAGTCCGTCGCACGCTGGCTGATGATCGTGTGGTGCTCAATGCGGCTTCCGCCATGAAGGGAATCCTCCATCCAGAGGGGAACGGCTAATGCGCGCACCGCGGTGGTATGCGCGCGATGCGCCAATCCACTGGGGATTTTGGGAGCCGGCCCTTTGGCCGGACCGACTCCCGGCCTTCATCAGGTGCGCATGAAGCCTTCGAGCTCGCTCTCGGCCCAGGACAGGACGTCCTCCATCTTCTCGCCGCGGGCGTAGCGCACGACCATCTTCGTCATCAGACCCTGGCTGTAGATCTGGACGGCGATCTTGTGCGGCGTCGGCGCCGCCGCGATGGACAACGTCTGGTGCCGATGCGGATCGGGGTAGTGATAGAGCGTTCCCTTCGGCGGGCCTTCCTCGGCCCAAATCTTGAACGATGTCAGCTTCGCGTAGGCCGGGAGGTCGTAGCCGGCGCTGGCAACCACGGCGCGTTCGACGGCCTCAGGCTGCGACAGGTGCACCAACAGACTCTTCGCCGCCGATTTGTTCTGCGAGAAGCTCCAGATGCCCCAGAAGTAGGGCAGGAACGGCGCGTAACGACCCTTCGGCCCGGCGGGCATGCCATGCGTCCAGCACTTCTCGGCGATTTGCGGGGCATCGCGCTTAGCCACGGCCCAGGCGCTCGGCGGGTTCATGATGAGCGCGCCACGGCCCGAAACCAGCCATTTGTTGTTCGACGAGTCGTCCCACGCAGGCACATCGGGTGGCAGGAACTCCATGAGCTTCTTGTAGAAGTCGAGTGTCTGCCGGACCTCATCGCTCTTGACGGTGATGTTTTCATTCTGGTCGACCAGCACAGCCCCGAAGGAAGAGAAGATGGCGCCGGCGGTGTCCACCGAGTCCGTCGTGGTGCCGAGGCCAATGCCGAACGGGTAGCCGGCCTTGTGACAGGCCTCCGCGGCCTTCAGGAAGGTATCCATGGTCCAGTCATCGGCCTTCGGTGCCTCACCTGCCGGATACATGGCCTGTACGTCGATACCGGCATGCTCTTTCATCAGGTCGATGCGGGAGCAGGGGCCCTTGATCTGGCTGCCCTGCGCGGAGGGCACTGCGACCCATCTGCCGTCGATGTGGCCCAGGTATGTGACGGTATCGTTGACCTCGCCGTTCTGCTTGATGAGCTCGGTCATAATGTCATCGACCGGCTCCAGAAATTCGGCGTTGTTCGCTGGCTCCCAGGTGGGGAAGGCGAGGATGTCGTGGCCTGATCTTGCTTGGCGCTCAGCAGCGATGGTGAGCAGGTTCTTGTTGCCCTGGGACGGGATGAAGTCCATCTGGACTTCAACTTTTTCCTTTTCGGCCCACTCGAGAACGATTTTCTTAGTTTCTTCATTAGCACCCGGGACCCAGTGATCCCAGAAACCGATGGACAGTTTTCCGGCCGCATGGGCGGTGCGGATGTAGGGGGCGGCGAGGACTGTCGCTGATGCAGCCGCAGTCGCGGTTAAGAAGCGGCGGCGCGTAAGCCGGGACTTGCGCATGGGGTTTCCTCCAAATCATTGCCAACACCGTGTCTCGACGTGGCGACGCTGTTGAGCCCGACCTAAGGCCATGCTCTCGCGTCATTCTTGTTTGAGGTGGCTACAACCACCGGATGCTGCTTTATGCAGGCGCGACAAAGGTAACTGACGGATGCTCCGCAAGGCAACAATTGGTTTGCGTCGTCAGCTTGAAAACGGCGTAACTGTGGACACGGTGTTGGCTCACCCTAGCCGCTCAGGCCGGCGGGGCAGTTTCCTTATTCTTTCCGCCACTTGGATTCCTTCTCGGTTCCGTCTATCACGCCCGCGACGGGTGCCTGGCTCCGCCCGGTGCCGCCAAGTTTGTTGAAGCCCGCGCGATCTGGTGAGAGCGATATGAAGAAAATCAAGGTGACTGGAACCGTCGTCGAGCTCGACGGCGATGAGATGACCCGCATTATCTGGAAGCTCATCAAGGAGAAGCTGATCTACCCCTACCTTGATATCAACCTCGAGTATTACGACCTCGGCATCGAGAACCGCGACCGCACCAACGACCAGGTCACGATCGACGCAGCCTACGCCATCAAGAAGCACGGCGTCGGCGTGAAGTGCGCCACCATCACGCCCGACGAGGCGCGGGTGAAGGAGTTTGGCCTCAAGGAGATGTGGAAGTCGCCGAACGGTACCATCCGCAACATCCTCGGCGGCGTCATCTTCCGCGAGCCCATCATCTGCAAGAACGTGCCGCGGCTGGTACCGGGCTGGACGAAGCCCATCATTATCGGCCGTCATGCTTTCGGAGATCAGTACCGGGCCACGGACTTCAAGTTCCCTGGCAAGGGCAAGCTGACCATCAAGTTCGTCGGTGAGGACGGCACCCTTATCGAGAAGGAGGTGTTCGACGCGCCGGGGGCGGGTGTCGCGCTGGCGATGTACAACCTGGACGAATCGATCCGGGACTTTGCGCGTGCCTCGTTCAACTACGGCCTGGCGCGGAACTACCCGGTCTACCTGTCGACCAAGAACACGATCCTTAAGCAGTACGACGGCCGCTTCAAGGACATCTTCCAGGAAATCTACGACAACGAGTTCAGGGCGGAGTTCGAGAAGCGCGGCCTGTTCTACGAGCACCGTCTCATCGACGACATGGTGGCCTCGGCGCTGAAGTGGTCGGGCGGCTACGTCTGGGCCTGCAAAAACTATGACGGTGACGTGCAGTCCGACACGGTCGCCCAGGGCTTCGGCTCGCTTGGCCTCATGACCAGCGTGCTGATGACGCCCGATGGCAAGACGGTCGAGGCCGAGGCGGCCCACGGTACCGTGACCCGTCACTATCGCGAGCATCAGAAGGGCAAGGAGACCTCGACCAACTCCATCGCCTCGATCTTCGCCTGGACCCGCGGCCTCGCGCACCGCGCCAAGCTCGACGACAACCCCGAGCTGGCGAACTTCGCGCAGACGCTGGAGCGGGTCTGCATCGAAACCGTCGAGTCCGGCTACATGACGAAGGACTTGGCACTCCTCGTCGGCGCCGACCAGACGTGGCTCTCCACCACCGGCTTCCTCGACAAGGTGGACGAGAACCTGCGCAAGGCGATGGGCGTCTGATTAACGCAATCAACCCAAAAAGAGGGGAGTAGGGCACGAATTCGCCCTACTCCCTACCTCCATAATTCACTGGACCGCCTGGTTTCGTTGGCACGCCCTGCCTTCTCAGTTGGCTCGCGCTGAAGTCTTGGTCGGCTCTTCGAGTCCTGGGCCCGAGAGGTTTGCAGGCGCGAACCTCCCTACAGAAGCAGTCTCCAGGGAGACCTCCTGCATCTGAGCTACGAGGCCTGCCAAGCGCCACACTCCATTGAAGGTTTCAAAGAGCATGTCGAAATTGATTTGCTCAGGGCGCGTTTCGATGAAGCCGGTCAAGCGGAGCCGACCCGGCTCATCGATAGTGGGCTGATTAGTCAAGTTCGGACTGAAAAACAGAATAGGCGAAAAATCGTATTTCTTGTGTCGAAGGTCCGCGAACGACTCAGCAAGGTCCGAAGCAGAAACGCTCGCCTGAAAAGTCGGACTACCTAGATCGCGCAAAACAGTATAATTACCTGTCAAATTCGCTTGGGAGAGCGCGATCAGCGTCGTCCTGATCAGCATGTCCAATTTGTAATTGTCTGGAATGAAGCTCTGCTGGCGGAAAGGTTGCGTTGTCGGCCTTAGCTCGTTTTGGGCTAGGCCTTTCCCTGGTTGGAGCGTTATCACAAGAACAATAGCTAAAAATGCTAAAAATGGCATTCTAAATAAGTTCATCAATTTTCAAAAACAATCCTGGATCAAGCGTCTTGTTGAATACCTTTCCAAAACACTGATTATGTCAATATAAGAGCTGTGGTTATCCGGAGAATGTAAACTCCGCCGGAATTATATCCAGCGGAGCAAGTGCAGACCATATACACGCTAGCGTTCAACCTGTGGGGCGGAGTGAACCTAAACTGAGGCGAATTTGGCATATCGGTTCTGATGAGCTAGTTCCACATCGGCTCACCACTTCCGATTCTCGCCGAGGTGGCCCTCCTCAGTAAACTGGCGACGGCCGGCGGGGCTTACAGACTAATCAGCCGTTGGACTGGCGGCGCCTCTCGACAGGCACGGCGATAACTTCGCCCTTGGAGACCGTAAGCGCCACTTCTCCGCGCTTCAGCTTCAGCGCGTCCTCGCCGAAAAGTTCACGGCGCCAGCCGCGCAGGGCCGGCACATCCGGCTCGTCCTCAACCGCGATACGTTCGAGGTCGCTCGTATCGGCGATGAGCTTGGGAGCAACCCGGTTGCGGGCGGCGGCTGCCTTCAGCAGCACCCGGAGAAGCTCGACGAGAGCCGTGGCCTCGGCCGGAAGCACCTGGGCTGCGGGCATCGGCGGCAGCGTTCGAGGGTCGCGTTCGAGGCCGCGCTTCACTGCTTCGATGATTTCCTTGGCGCGGGCCGAGCGGGAGAAGCCCTCGCTCAAGGTCCTGAGCTCGGCGAGCTGGGCGGTGTCGGTCGGGGCCTGATTGGCAATATCGTAGAGCGCCTCGTCCCGCAGGATGCGCGAGCGTGGCACGTCCTGGGCCTGCGCCGCCTGTTCCCGCCACGCCGCCAGCTCAATAAGCACAGCGAGCGACCGGCGGTTCTTCGCCCGCATCTTGAGTCGCTGCCAGGCATTCTCCGGCTTCGAATCGTACGTGGCCGGGTCGGTGAGGGCGGCCATCTCTTCATCGAGCCAGTGGACCCGCCCCGTGCTTTCGATTTCGGTTTTCAGCTGCCGATACACGTCACGAAGATGGGTCACATCGGCCAGCGCATAAGCGAGCTGCTTCTGGGTGAGGGGGCGACGGCTCCAGTCCGTGAACCGTGACGTCTTGTCGACGTCCTTGTTCGTCAGCTTCTTGACGAGGTTGCCGTAGCTTACCGACTCGCCGAAGCCGCAGACCATGGCGGCGATCTGCGTGTCGAATGTGGGGTGCGGGATGAGCTTCGCCTTGGCGTAGATGATCTCGATGTCCTGCCGGGCCGCGTGGAACACCTTGACCACGCTTTCGTTCGCCATCAGATCGTAGAAGGGGCGCAGGTCGATGCCCGGGGCGAGGGGATCGACGATGAACTCATCTTCCGGTCCGGCCAGCTGGATGAGGCACAGGACCGGCCAGAACGTCTGCTCGCGAAGAAACTCGGTATCGACGGCAACGAATGGATGCCGGGCCAACCGGGCGCAAGCTTCAGCAAGGTCTTGGGTTGAAGTGATGACGCGCATTGATCGGGCCCTATAACCCAGCAAGGGCCAATTGTCGCCTCCCTTGTGTGCCGCATCCCATGCCGATAAACCGTAGCCGGCACTGAACGGTCGGATCGAAGTTGGACGTAACGAGGCGTGTCATCTGGGGTCAGGCGCTCCGCCATGGCCCGAGCTTGACAAGCCTGGGGCCACGTGCGCTTTTCCGGCACTCCTGAAATTTCGTGAGCGCGGGCAAGACGGTCAAATGGCTGAAGACAAGGTGAGCAGCACTTCGGGCGGAGTCGCTGGCGGAGCTGCCGGTGAGCCCCCGATGCACCGCTATCGTACGCACACCTGCGGCGCACTCCGTAAAGGCGACGTGGGGCGGATCGCGCGGCTGTCGGGCTGGGTGCACCGGGTGCGCGACCACGGGGGCGTGTTGTTCATCGACCTGCGCGACCACTATGGCATCACCCAGATCGTGGCGGACCCGGACAGCAAGGCCTTCAAGGCGGCCGAGACGGTGCGTGCCGAGTGGGTGATTCGCGTCGATGGCCTTGTTCGCGAACGGCCGGAGGGCACGGTCAATCCGGATCTGGCGACGGGCGAGATAGAGGTTTACGCGCACGAGATCGAAATTCTCTCCGAGGCCAAGGAGCTGCCGGTCCCGGTTTTCGGGGAGCCCGACTATCCGGAGGACCTGCGCCTTACCTACCGCTTCCTCGACCTGCGGCGCGAAACGCTGCACAATATCATCATGAAGCGGTTGGAGATCACGCGGTCGATCCGCCGTCGGATGCACGAGGCCGGCTTCAACGAGTTCCCGACACCGATTCTTACGGCTTCGAGCCCCGAGGGGGCGCGCGACTTCCTGGTGCCCAGCCGCCTTCATCCCGGCAAGTTCTACGCGCTGCCGCAGGCGCCGCAGCAGTACAAGCAGCTGCTGATGATTTCGGGCTTCGATCGGTACTTCCAGATCGCGCCCTGCTTCCGTGACGAGGACCCACGCGCCGACCGCTTGCCGGGTGAGTTCTACCAGCTCGACGTGGAGATGAGCTTCGTCGAGCAGGAGGACGTGTTCCAGACCATGGAGCCGATCATCCGCGGCATCTTCGAGGAGTTCGGCGAGGGCAAGCCGGTTACGCCCGTGTTTCCGCGCATTCCTTACGAGGAGGCGATCCGCAAGTACGGCACGGACAAGCCCGACCTGCGCAACCCCATCGTCATGCAGGACGTGACGGAGCATTTCCGCGGATCAGGCTTCAAGGTCTTCGCCAACATGATCGAAAAGGACCCCAAAGTCCGCGTCTGGGCAATTCCGGCGCCGGGCGGCGGCAGCCGAGCCTTTTGCGACCGCATGAATTCCTGGGCGCAAGGCGAAGGCCAGCCGGGCCTCGGCTACATCTTCTGGCGCGAAGACGAGGAAGGCGGCGCCGGCCCCATCGCCAAGAACATCGGACCGGAGCGGGCGAGCGGAATCCGCGATCAGCTGGGGCTGAAGGTGGGCGATGCCTGCTTCTTCGTGGCGGGTGATCCTGCACGGTTCTACAAGTTCGCCGGCCTTGCCCGCGATCGCATCGGGCGCGAGCTGAATCTGATCGACGAGAACCGCTACGAGTTCGCGTGGATCGTCGACTTCCCGTTCTTCGAGTGGAACGAGGAAGAAAAGTGCATCGAATTCGGGCACAACCCGTTCTCGATGCCTCAAGGCGGCAGCGCGGCTCTCGATGCTGCGACCACTGTCGAAGAGCAGCTCAAGATCAAGGCTCACCAGTACGATCTCGTCTGCAACGGCTACGAGCTGGCGTCTGGTGGCATCCGTAACCACCGGCTCGATACGATGGTGAAGGCTTTTGCCATCGTCGGCCTGAGTGAAGAAGAGGTGGAGAAGCGCTTTGGGGCTCTCTATCGCGCCTTCCAGTACGGGGCGCCTCCGCACGGCGGCATGGCGGCTGGCCTTGAGCGCATGGTCATGCTGCTGACTGGCGTGAAGACGGTTCGCGACGTGGCTATCTTCCCGATGAATCAGCAGGCCAACGACTTGCTCATGGGTGCGCCGTCAGAGGTTACGCCGAAGCAGCTGCGCGAACTGCATATTCGTCTCGCGCTGCCGGAGCGGAAGGCGTAAGCATGCGAGGCTTTGGAAAACACTAGCCGTGAAGCCGGAGCCTCCGGTTTCACCGCTTTGCAACATCTGAAATCTGCCCTGTTGATTTGCTGCCCGCGCGGAGGCAATGCAGCCACCGCCAGACACTACGGCTGCGGCCGAGTTCTCGCGATCAGATATCCAAATCCTTCGCGAACGGAGCGCGCTCCTGGATGAAGCGGAAGCGGGCCTCGGGCTTGGAGCCCATGAGGGCGTTCACCGCCTCAGCGATTGCGCTGTGGTCGCCGTCGCCCAGCTCAACGCGAAGCAGCGTGCGCCGCCTCGGGTCCATGGTCGTTTCTTTGAGCTGCTGCGCGTTCATCTCGCCGAGACCCTTGAAGCGGCTGATCTCGACCTTGCCGCGACCATTGAAAACCGTGCGCAGCAACTCTTCCTTGTGCTGATCGTCGCGCGCGTACGCCGTGACGTTGCCCTGCGTGATCTTGTAGAGCGGCGGCACGGCCAGATAGAGATGTCCGTTCTCGATGAGCTGCGGCATCTCTTGATAGAAGAAGGTGATGAGTAGCGAGGCGATGTGTGCGCCGTCGACGTCGGCGTCGGTCATCACGATCACGCGCTCGTAGCGCAGATCCTCCTCGCGATACTTCGACTTGGTCCCGACACCGAGCGCCAGGATCAGATCCGAGAGCAGCTGGTTCTGCGCGAGCTTTGCCGAGGAGGCATTCGCGACGTTGAGGATCTTCCCGCGCAGGGGGAGCACAGCCTGCGTCTCCCGCTCGCGCGCGCTCTTCGCGGATCCGCCGGCCGAGTCACCCTCGACGATGAAAATCTCCGTGCCTTTGGCAGATTGGATGGTGCAGTCGGCGAGCTTGCCGGGCAGCCGGAGCTTGCGGGTGGCGCTCTGACGGCTGACCTCTTTTTCACGGCGGCGCTTCAGCCGCTCCTCAGCCTGCTCAATCACCCACTCGAGCAGTCTTGTTGCCTGGGCGGGTGAGTCGGCGAGCCAGTGGTCGAAGGCATCGCGAACGGTGTTTTCGACGATGCGGGCCGCTTCTTGCGTCGCCAGCTTGTCCTTGGTCTGACCCTGGAACTCCGGCTCGCGAATGAACACGGAGAGCATGGCGGCCGCCGTGCCCATCACGTCATCGGCCGTGATCTGCGCCGCACGGCGATTGCCGACGAGCTCGCCGTAGGCGCGAAGGCCTTTCGTCAGCGCCTGACGCAAGCCTTGCTCGTGGGTACCGCCTTCCGGTGTCGGAATGGTATTGCAGTAGGAGTTGCAGAAACCGTCCTCGTCCGCCAGCCATGCAATGGCCCATTCGACGGAGCCATGCCGCTCCTTGGTTTCAACAGAGCCCGTGAAGATGTCCTTCGTGACGAGCGTGCGGCCGTTGATCGTAGCGAGCAGGTAATCCTTCAATCCGCCCGGGAAGTGGAAGACAGCCTCGGCCGGCGTATCGTCCTTGATGAGGGACGGATCGCACGACCAGCGGATTTCCACCCCGCCGAACAGGTAGGCCTTGGAGCGGGCCATTCGGAACAGCCGCGCTGGTTTGAAGGTCGCGCCCTTGCCGAAGATCCGCTCGTCCGGCTTGAAACGCACCTTGGTGCCGCGCCGGTTCATGATCGAGCCGAGCTTCTGCAACTTGCCCTGCGGCTCCCCGCGGCTGAACACCATGCGATAGAGCTGTTGGCCGCGCGCGACTTCCACCTCGAGCAGCTCAGAAAGGGCGTTCACGACAGAGACGCCAACGCCGTGCAGGCCGCCCGAGGTGTTGTAGGCCTTGCCCTCGAATTTGCCGCCCGAGTGCAGGGTGGTCATGATGACCTCGAGGGCGGACTTGTTCTTGAACTTGGGGTGCGGGTCGACCGGGATGCCGCGACCGTTGTCGGTCACCGTCAGGAAGCCGTCGGCATCGAGCCGCACCTCGATCCGGTCCGCATAGCCGGCCACCGCCTCGTCCATCGCGTTGTCGATGACCTCGGCGAAGAGGTGGTGCAGGGCGCGTTCGTCGGTGCCGCCGATGTACATGCCAGGGCGACGGCGCACCGGCTCAAGGCCTTCGAGCACCTCGATATCTGCCGCCGTATAGCTCTCCGACGCGTCGATGATCCTGCGGGCGCGCCCGGTCTTGTCGTTCATCTCTTTCTCAAGCTTTGCGAACAGATCGCGTTGAGACTGAGCCATGCGCGGTGAACCTCGCGGGTGGACGAGCAGCACATCGGCACGAGCGTCCCCGGCCTCATGCCGGCGAATCTCACGCTAAATTACCTAGGCGTCCCTCGCACATGGCAGCGAAGCTGACAAGCTGCAGCGGGGTCACGCCGCGCGGGCTTGGGGCCAGGCGTGGCTTGCCTGCCCTTCGGCCTACTCCACGGCGACATTGTCGATGAGACGCGTCTTGCCAAGCCAGGCTGCGGCGAGCACCCGTAGCGGCCGCTTAGCTACGTCATCGACGACGCTGAGCGTTTCGGCATCCCGCACTTCAAAATAGTCGACCCTGAAACCGGCGGCGGTTAGAGCCTCCCGGCCCCGGCCGGCAACCGCGGCGATGGGCGAGCCATCGGCAATCTCACGGGCCGCTTTCACAAGTGTCTGATAAATCAGGGGGGCCTGAGACCGCTCTTCCGCAGTCATATAGGCGTTGCGGGAGCTCATCGCGAGACCATCCGGCTCCCGGACGGTCGGGTGGCCCACGATTTCTAGCGGCAGATTGAGGTCGCGCACAACCTGGCGGATGACGCAGAGCTGCTGGTAGTCCTTCTCGCCAAACACGGCGATATCAGGGGTGACCTGCCCGAAGAGCTTGGTGCACACGGTTGCGACACCGGTAAAGAAGTGCGGGCGGTGATCTGCCTCGAGGCCAAGCGCCGCCCCCTTGGGGACGATCTCCGTCGCAAAGCCCGGCGGGTACATCTCAGTCACATCAGGGATCCAGGCCAGATCGCAGTTTACCCCAGCCAGCTTTTCGAGATCGCCCGCTTCATCGCGCGGATAGCTGGCAAAGTCCTCGTTCGGGGCAAACTGTGTGGGGTTCACGAAGATCGAGGCGACTGCGCGATCACACTTGGCCCTCGCCATGCGGACGAGCGCGAGGTGACCCTCATGAAGCGCGCCCATGGTCGGCACGAGCCCCACGGTTTGCCCTTCACGCCGCCATCCGCGGATGACTTCCCGCAGCTCCACCAGGGAGCGCACCACCTTGACTTTAGTTGGAGACACCAGGTTCACCCCGTAACAGTCGCCTTATTTTGCGGTGCGCAAAGTCCTTCGCTACAACCTGCTCGTCAAGGTGGCGATATAGCGTTTCCGGCAGTCAAACGGCGGCCATTTATCGTGGAGTATTGCCAAGGTTTGCTTCCGACAGGAAAGCCCCGATCTGGTAATAAGGACTCAGTTCATTCTGGCAGGGCGACGCTCCATGTCCAATCCGACCGTGACCGCTCCACCTCAGGACTCGACACAGGTCATCCCACCGCGAGATGAGATCGCGGCCTACCACCTCATGGAGGAACCGCGGCTCGTCGGAGCGCTCATCGAGCGAGCCATTTTCTCCGAGGACGAGCGGCGGCGCATCGCGGACCTCGCCCGGAGACTGGTCCACGCAGCTCGCGCGGGGCGACACAAGTTTTCCGGCATCGACGCCTTCATGCTGGAGTACGGGCTCACCAGCGAGGAAGGCGTCATCCTCATGTGCCTCGCCGAGGCGCTGTTGCGCATTCCGGATGCTGAAACCGCCGACAAGCTCATCGCGGAGAAGATCGGCGGCGGCCAGTGGGAGAAGCACCTCGGTCATTCCGACAGCCTGTTCGTCAATGCCTCGACCTGGGGGCTGATGCTCACAGGCCAGATTGTGAAGCTGCGAGATGCCAACAAGGAGCGGCCTTCAAACCTGCTGAAGCGGATGGTGGTGCGGTCCGGCGAACCGGTGATCCGCCAGGCCCTGCGGCAGGCGATGCGCATTCTGGGCAACCAGTTCGTCCTGGGTCGTACCATCAAGGAAGCGATCGAGCGTGCCGAGCCGATGGAGGCGAAAGGCTATCGCTTTTCCTACGACATGCTCGGCGAGGCGGCGAAGACCGCCAAGGATGCGGAGCGCTACTTCCAACGATACATGGACGCGCTCGAGGCCGTCGGGAAGGCGGCTGGGCCGATGGTTTCCCAGCATCCCGATGCCCTCATGGCGCGGCCGAGCCTCTCGGTGAAGCTCTCGGCCATTCATCCGCGCTATGAGCCGGGAAAGGAGCTTCGGCTCACTCGCGAGCTGCTACCGCGCATCGTGGAGCTTGCCGCGGCAGCCCGCGCCCGTGGCATCGCCATCACTATCGACGCCGAAGAGCAAGATCGGCTCGATCTGTCACTCGATCTCTTCGCGCGCGCTCTGACCGATCCCAAGCTCGAGGGTTGGCACGGTTTGGGCCTTGCTGTGCAGGCCTACGGCAAGCGCGCCATTCCGGTGCTTCGTTGGCTACGACGGCTCGCGCACCGCACGGGCAAGCGGATCCCTGTCCGCCTGGTCAAAGGCGCTTACTGGGACAGCGAGATCAAGTGGGCGCAGGAACGTGGGTTTGCGGATTATCCGGTCTTCACCCGCAAGCTGCACACGGACGTTTCCTATCTCGCCTGCATGCGCCTGCTGCTGTCCGACCAGCAGGCGTTCTATCCTCAGTTTGCCACCCATAACGCGCACACGGTTGCCGCTGCCTATGTGGCGGCGGCGGACGCGCCTTACGAGTTCCAGCGTCTCCACGGCATGGGCGAGGCGCTCTACGAGGAGGTCGTAGGGCCTTCCAAGCTCAACCGTCCGTGCCGCGTCTACGCGCCTGTCGGAGGGCACGAGGATCTGCTCGCCTATTTGGTCAGACGGCTGCTCGAGAACGGCGCCAACACCTCGTTCGTGAACCGGTTGGCCGACGAGGAGGCTCCCGTTGCCGAGATCATCCGCGACCCGGTGGAAGCGGCCGAGCGGGAGCGGGAGATGCCGCGGGATTCAATTCCCAGTATTCCACTGCCGCCTGATATTTACGGACCTAACCGGCGCAACAGCCTTGGCCTGCCTTTGAGCGAGCCCACCGTCCGCGCGGCCGTGCAGGCCGAAATGGCAGCGGCCCTCGAGCAGAGGTTCGCCGCTGGCCCGATCGTCAATGGTGCAACGATCGAGAGCGGCGAGGAGCTGGTGGTTTCCTGCCCGCACGATCACCGGCGCGAGCTCGGCACCGTATGTCTTGCGGATCAGGACACGGTCGAAGAGGCCATCGTCAGCGCCATGGCTGCGGCCCACGACTGGGACAGGCTCGGCGGAGAGGCGCGCGCAAAGATTCTGGAAAAGGCGGCCGATTTGCTCGAGCACGATCGATCCAAGCTCATGGCGGTGATCGTCGGCGAGGCGGGCAAGACGCTGGAAAACGCGCAAGCCGACCTCCGCGAGGCTATCGACTTCCTGCGCTATTACGCCAACGAAGCGCGGCGCCTCTTCTCGCATCCCATCGAGCTGCCGGGCCCAACAGGCGAGCGGAACACGCTGGAGCTACGAGGCCGTGGTCCGTTCGCGTGCATCAGCCCGTGGAATTTCCCCATTGCCATTTTCACCGGGCAGGTTGCGGCGGCACTGGCCGCGGGCAATCCCGTGCTCGCCAAACCGGCGGAGCAAACGCCGCTCACTGCCTATCTCACGACGCGCTTGCTCCATGAGGCGGGCGTCCCGCCGAATGTTCTCCACCTGTTGCCGGGCGCAGGTGATGTTGGCGCCATGTTGGCCAAGGACCCGCGCATCCAGGGCGTCGCCTTCACCGGTTCGAATGAAACGGCATGGCACATTCAGCGTGCCCTTGCCGATCGGCGGAGCGCCATCGTGCCGTTCATTGCGGAAACGGGCGGCATGAACGCGATGATCGTCGACTCCAGCGCGTTGCCGGAGCAGGTGGTGCGCGATGCTGTGCGCTCTGCCTTCGACAGTGCCGGCCAGCGGTGTTCGGCTGCGCGCTTCCTGTTCGTGCAGGAAGATGTCGCCAAGCGCGTGATTGATATGCTCGTCGGCGCCACCGAAGAACTCGATGTCGGCGATCCGTTCGATTATGCGACCGATGTTGGGCCGGTCATCGACGAGGCCGCGCAGGACATGCTCGATGCCCACAAGGCCCGCATGTATCGCGAGGCCAAGGTGCTCGTCGATCTCAAGCTTCCCGAGCGCTGCCGGTACGGTACCTTCGTCACGCCGGCGATCTTCGAGATCGACCGGATTTCGCGCGTCGAGCGCGAGGTGTTCGGCCCCATCCTGCACGTCATTCGCTACCAGCAGGGCCATCTGGACAAAGTGATCGACGCGATCAACTCGACCGGTTACGGCCTGACGTTGGGATTGCACAGCCGCATCAGTGCGGTGGCCGATTTCGTGGCCGAGCACGCGCGTGTGGGCAACCTCTACGTCAACCGCAACCAGATTGGCGCTGTGGTCGGCGTGCAGCCGTTTGGCGGCGAGGGACTGTCAGGCACAGGGCCCAAGGCCGGCGGACCGCACTATCTGCTCCGCTTTGCGACGGAGCGCGTGCGTAGCACGGACATCACGGCGACCGGCGGCAACGTGCAGTTGCTCGGCCTCGGAGTCGATTCCTCGGCGACGGCGAAGGACTAAATCAGCCTTCACGAGCGCGGCTGAAGTTGATCGTGATCAGTCCAATGATCACGAGCGCGCCGCCGACGGCGTGGTACCAGGCCAGCTCTTCGCCCACGAGCGCGACGGCCATGAGCGCTGTGTAAAGCGGGCTCAGGCTTAGCGCGGCCGAGGTGAGGATCGGGCCGGTCCGCCGAATGGCCTCGTTGTAGGAAAGGTTGGCGCCTACGCTCGCAATCAGCACCAGCGCCACGATCCACAGCAAGGCATGGAAATCGAGCTCGGGAAGGCCGGCCCTTAGTGCTTCAATGCCGGCCACCGGTACGAACGCGACTGAGCCAGCGAAGCTCATGACAGTAAAAAGCAGGAGAGGATCGAGCTCGGTCGCGCGACGCTTCATGGCGACCGTGTAGACGGCCCAGGCGCTCATGCCGGCAAGAGCCCACAGGTCGCCGACGGCCGGCTTCACGGCTATCAGCTGGGCGAGCTCTCCGCGTGTGACGATGACGACGGCGCCGAACAGGCAGATAACCACGCCGCCAATGAGGACGAAGCCTGGGCGTACCTGACGGGTAGCAATCTCATACAGAACGACGAGCGCGGCCGTGCACGTGTAGATAAGACTGACGTTCGTTGCCGTGCCGACCTTGGAGCTTGCATAGGCCGCGTAGCTGCAAAAGCCCATGCCAAGGGCGCCCAGAAGCGCGACGCGCCACCACTTCTGCCAGGAAAAGCTTTCCAATCGCTGTAGGCCCATGACGATGGCCACGAGTGCTCCCGCTGCCAGCCAGCGGACAACGGTGAGCTGGCCTGGCTCAAATGCTCCCGCGAGGGCGCGTCCCACGACCGGGTTGAGGGCCACGGCAGCCGGCATGAGAAGCAAGAGAAGGAATTTGACCATCGTGATGCTTTTGTTTGTGGGGAGCGCGTTGATTGGCAGGTGGTCGGATGCGGCGGGCTGGTTGTTCAGAATTCGGCAAATGGCCACCTATAGCAGAAACTGACAAAATCGAGCGGCCGATTACACAGCTGGCGAGCAGGATAATGAAGGACCGCAGTTCACCGGCCAAAGACGCGGAACGAACCGAGCTTCCGACCAGTCAGCCCGGCGGAGCAGTAGACGAAGTACGTGGCAAGTCAACGCCCCCGGCTCGTTCCTCCGAACGGGAGGTGGCCGAATTCATCGCACGCATGAAGTCTTTGGCGCCTCAGACAATGTCCGGGCGCGGACGACTCATTTTTGCGATGGACGCAACCATGAGCCGCCAGCCGACCTGGGACATGGCGTTGGGTATCCAGGCCGACATGTTCCGGGCGGTCAAGGAGATCGGCGGGCTTGATGTGCAACTCGTCTATTTCCGCGGTGCGGGGGAGTGCCGGGCTTCCAAGTGGGTTTCCGATCCCGAGGCGCTTGCCCGGCTAATGACGACCGTGTCGTGCCAGGGTGGGTACACGCAAATCCGCAAAGTCCTGTCCCATGCCCGGCAGGAGGCCGAAAAGAAAAAGGTTAACGCGCTCGTCTACGTCGGCGACTGCATGGAGGAGAATATCGACGATCTTTGCGGCCGCGCGGGCGAGCTGGCGCTGCTTGGCGTGCCCGTGTTCCTGTTCCAGGAAGGCTACGATGCGACGGCCGAACGCGCATTTCGCGAGATCGCGCGCCTGACGCGTGGCGCCTACTGTCGCTTCGATGCGGGCTCGGTTGCGCAGCTGCGCGAATTGCTATCGGCGGTCGCTGTCTACGCGGCGGGAGGCCGGGCTGCTCTGGAGCGGCTTAGCCATCAGAGCGGCGGTGGAGGCGCACGGCTCCTGCTGACGCAGATGAGATGAGAGAACGGGGGGTATGCAGTACTTCCTTCTCGGGCTTGCGGCGCTGTTGCTGGTGATGCTGGCGCTTCGCGGCTTCGCGCAGGCGGACGTGAGGGCAATAGCGCGGCAGATCCGCGTCGTCGTTGGCGTCGTCTCGCTCGCGGCGGCTGCGGCGCTGATGTTCCGCGGTCTCGGCAGTTGGGCCGGGCCGCTCGGCGCCTTTGGGCTATGGATGCTGTTCGGCGGCAGTGGGGCGCCAATTGGCGGCAGGGCTCAGAAGTCGCCTGGACAGACTTCCCGCGTCGTTACCGATTATCTCGAAATGGAGCTCGACCACGACACGGGCGCGATGTGTGGGCGGGTACTGAAAGGCAGCTTCGCAGGCCGAGCGATAGAGGATCTGAGCCCCGCGGAGTTGGCTTCGCTCTGGAAGGAGTGCCGGTTCGAGGATCCGCAGTCAGCCCAAATCATCGAGGCTTATCTCGACGCCGCTCATCCTTCCTGGCGGGACGACATGGCACAGGGCGAAGGGGAGAGCAAAGCTTCCGCGGCCGGCGGGAAAATGAGCCGCGAGGAAGCTTACCGGATCTTGGGCCTTGCCCCTGGAGCCAGTGAAGAGGAAATCCGCCGCGCGCACCGAGAGCTGATGCTCAAGTTGCATCCAGATCGCGGCGGCTCAAGCTATCTCGCCGCCAAGATCAACGAGGCAAAGGACGTTCTGCTCGGCCGCTGAGAGCGGTTAGCACTACTCAGATTTCGTCACAAAGCAGTCGATCTTCCGGCGCCGTAGCTGCTCACAGGTCGAACGCGCAGCTTGCGGATCGAAGCCGGCGAACCGGGCCCGGAATATCTGGCGCGAACCGCTCTTGCCAGGAACCGTGATAGGGGACGCCTCCGCCAGCAGGTTGTGCGCCTTCTCCAGCGTCGCGATCAGCGCCTTTTGTGCTTCCTCTGGCGAGGAATACGCGCCGACCTGGATCTGGTAGCCACTCGCAGTCTCTTGGACGCTTGCGGGCGTGGACGAGGGAGCCGGTGCCGGCCGCAGCGCTACCGGAACAGGCCGTGGAGGCTGAAATTCGGTTTTCGCCGGGCGGACTGGCTGGCTGATTTCCGGGGCGAGCGCCGCTGTCATCGTCGCCGGCTCGTTTGTGAGGTCGGCATTTCTCGCGAGCATTTCGGCCTGCGCCTGCAAGGTGGAAGGTGGTCGTCCCAGAATAATCCTGCCCTCAGCTTGCTCTTGTTGGATCGCTGGAGCTGGCTGGGCCGATGGCTGGGCAGAGGAAGTGCTTGGCAGGACGTTGATCGGCCGGACCTTCGCTATCGAGATCTTCGGCGCCTCCGCCGTGAAAGCTGAAATCGTGGGAGTGACGTGGCGAGCTGGAGCCACGCCCGTAGTCGCAGCATTGGCCGTGGGCGGCGCTGGAGACTTGTCTGGGGTTGAACGCCGTGTGGCGGGTACCGGCGCCGGCGGCGCCGCGCGGTAGAACGCCACCACCGGCTTGCGAGTCTTTTTCGTCGAAGCCTTGGGCAGGGTCCGGTCCAAAAGGGCCCGCATCTCCGCATTGCGGCTCGCCGAGCTCCGGCCGCCGAAAACCGCGGCGACCACGTGCTTGCCGCCTCTGCGGACGGAGCTGACCAAGTTGAAGCCTGACATGCGGATGTAGCCCGTCTTCAGGCCATCCATGCCGGGGTAGGTCCGCAACAGGGCATTATGGTTTCGGTAAGTCCGGCCGCGGAAGGTGAACTGACGCGTCTTGAAGAAGTGGTAGTGCTTCTCGAAATCATCGTAGAGGCGCAGCGCCAGGGTCAGCATGTCCCGCGCCGTCGTCACTTGCTCCGGGTGGGGCAAGCCGGAGGCGTTGCGGAACGTCGTTTTGGACATGCCGAGGAGACGGGCCTTCTCGGTCATCCTTCGGGCGAAAGCTTCTTCAGAGCCGGCAATGTGCTCAGCTACGGCCCGTGCGACGTCATTGGCTGACTTGGTTACCAACGCCAGAATGGCTTCGCGAACCGTGAGCTCTTCACCCGGCTTCAGCCCAAGCTTCGACGGTGGAGCAGCAGCGCCCCACGGCGTCATCTTGATCTTCGTGTCAAGCGACAGGCGCCCCCGCTCGATTTCCTCGAACACGAGGTAAAGCGTCATCATCTTGGTAAGCGAGGCGGGGTAACGTGGTTCGTCAGCATTCGACGCGTGGAGCACCGCGCCGGTGTTCGCGTCGATAACCATGGAGGCATGCTTCGCGGCATTCGCGTGCGCCGGGGCGCCGGCCAAAGCCATCCATACCGCGACTGCGAAGCAGACCACACGCAGCAACGAGGTTTGGCACTCAAAGCACTTCAGCCGCATTAACAACACCACCCGAACTCTTGCGGCCGCAAGACCATTGCTTCCGCTGGCAATGGCGGCGGGATCGCCCGCTCACCCCCTTGTCTCTTCTTGGACTTTCGGAGGACCGAAACAGCGGTTTTTGACGGCTTTGCGGCGTTCAGACGACCACCGTTTTGGGGCAGATCGACCGGAGGGAGCCTACGGGCAGGGTTGCTATGATCTGGTTAATGCCGTTGCCAGTACGAGCTGCAACTGACCTGAGTGCTCGACTTGACGTGGAATCGAGCGAGTTTATGTTGTGCAGTGCAAATAAGCGAGATTGCTCTCAGGCCCTCCGCACAGGAATGCGATATGGTCAACAACATGGACGTGCAGAAGCTTAGCCAGGAAAGCTTGGACCGGGCGATGCGCTGGTTCGGCGACTGGAACAAGAACTGGCAAGCTATCGCCAACGAGATCAGCGACTACAGCAAACGGTCATTCGAGCAGAGCACCAAGGCGTTCGAGAAGCTCCTATCTGCGAAGAGCATGGAGCAGGCGATCGAAATCCAGACCGACTATGCCCGGCGCGCTTGCGAGGACTACCTTCAGGAGATGACGAAGTTGGGCAACATGTACGCCAACTTTGCGAAAGAGGTTTACAAGCCCCTTGATACGGGCAACTGACCTCTCCACGTCTAGGAGGAGAACCTTCCTCCGCATTGCCGCAAGCCAGTGGTGGGCTCGGCGTCGGGGCCGGGCCTTTTTTATGCCATTAGGCAAGCATCATCGTTGGGAGTGGATCAATTCGCAGCAAGATCGCGTATAATACTTCCCGACCGGGGGTTGCCGCGAAGGATTCGTCACGTAACTTAGACTCCGGAACTTTGACTTCATTGACGACTAATGCAGGCAGGGACGCTTCAGACGCGGAGCGTGTGGAGCAGATGACGAAGTTGATCGCTATGGCAGGTAACGGCGGGCCGGATCGGGGCGGCGACGAGGAAGGTCGTACGGGCATCGTCACGAAGACCCGGCCAAAGACGAAGCGGCCGCACCTCTACAAGGTGCTGTTGCTCAACGACGATTACACGCCGATGGAGTTCGTGGTCCACGTGCTCGAAAGGTTCTTCAACAAGCCGCGGGAAGAGGCGACGCGGATCATGCTGCACGTCCACCACAAGGGCGTCGGTATGTGTGGCGTCTACACCTACGAGGTGGCCGAGACCAAGGTGACGCAGGTCATGGAATTCGCGCGTCAGCATGGCCATCCTCTTCAGTGCACCATGGAGAAGGAGTAGGTTTCCCTTGCCATCGTTCTCACAGAGTCTCGAAGCCGCCCTCCATCGGGCGCTTGAATACGCCAACGAGCGTAAGCACGAGTACGCCACGCTGGAGCATCTTTTGCTCGCGCTGATCGACGACCGCGACGCCGCCAGTGTCATGCGCGCGTGCAACGTCGATCTCGATGTCCTGCGGAACCGCCTCATTGAATATCTGGACACGGAGCTTTCGTCTCTGCGCGTGAATGGTCCGTCGGAGGCTCAGCCGACGACGGGCTTCCAGCGGGTTATCCACCGTGCAGTTGTCCACGTCCAGTCGTCGGGCCGCGAGGAGGTGACCGGCGCGAATGTGCTCGTGGCGATATTCGCCGAGCGTGAGAGCCATGCCGCGTACTTCCTGCAGGAGCAGGAGATGACGCGGTTCGATGCCGTCCAGTACATCAGCCACGGCATCGCCAAGCGGCCTGGCATGTCGGAGCCGCGGCCGGCCCGCGGTGTGGATGAGGACGCAACGGACAGCGACGGCAAGAAGCCGGGCGCCGATGCGCTCAACACCTATTGCGTAAACCTCAACAAGAAGGCGCGCGAGGGACGCATCGATCCGCTCATCGGCCGCGAAGCCGAGGTCCAGCGCACCATCCAGGTGCTTTGCCGCCGGCAGAAGAACAATCCGCTGTTCGTGGGTGATCCAGGCGTCGGCAAGACGGCGATTGCCGAGGGCCTTGCGCGCAAGATCGTGCGGGGCGAAGTGCCGGACGTCCTCAAGAACGCGACCATTTTCGCGCTCGATATGGGCGCGCTGCTCGCGGGCACCCGGTATCGCGGCGACTTCGAGGAGCGGCTCAAGGCCGTGATGAAGGAGATCGAGAACTATCCGGGTGCGATCCTTTTCATCGACGAGATCCACACCGTCATCGGTGCCGGCGCCACCTCTGGGGGCGCGATGGATGCCTCGAACTTGCTGAAGCCGGCCCTCCAGTCGGGCACCGTGCGCTGCATCGGCTCCACCACCTACAAGGAGTACCGGCAGCACTTCGAGAAGGATCGCGCGCTGGTTCGGCGCTTCCAGAAGATCGACGTGAACGAGCCGACAATCGAGGATGCGATCGAGATTCTGAAGGGCCTGAAGCCGTACTTCGAGGAGTA
>Ga0068691_100332_pt1 | contig 23369 bp, 13 predicted proteins | sample CeladaPassaB1F10_FD_62206 | JGI IMG/M metagenome (GOLD analysis project Ga0068691, IMG submission 62206) | Cellulose-adapted microbial communities from the Joint BioEnergy Institute, USA - Passage B1F10 | ecosystem: Engineered > Bioreactor > Continuous culture > Unclassified | place: USA, Joint... | reverse complement strand
CCAACCCCAATAACCCGGGCAACCCAGGTAGCCCGGGCAGTCCTGGCGGGCCTGGTCCGGGCGGACCGGGTGGTCCTGGTGGGCCTGGTCCGGGCGGACCGGGTGGTCCTGGTGGGCCTGGTCCGGGTGGACCGGGTGGTCCTGGTGGACCTGGTCCCGGCGGACCGGGTGGTCCTGGTGGACCTGGTCCGGGCGGACCGGGTGGTCCTGGTGGACCTGGTCCGGGCGGACCGGGTGGTCCTGGTGGGCCTGGCCCGGGTGGACCGGGTGGTCCTGGTGGGCCTGGTCCCGGCGGACCGGGTGGTCCTGGTGGGCCTGGTCCCGGCGGACCGGGTGGTCCTGGTGGGTTTTCTGGTGGATAAAGCGGCAAATTTGGCCGATCGTCTACTCACTACCTTTGCCCCGGCGCTCTTCGTGCCGGGGTTTTCTTTCGACGAGAACCGCTTCACTTACCGCCTGAAATACTTGGCAATTTGAAGCAGCGACCGGCTGTCGACGACCTCTGGCGGCGGACCTGCTAGTGAACAATGCCTGTCAGGACGGCGGGCACCTACCTACACTCGCAAGCGAAGTATTCGCTTAAAAGAGCAGCCACAGAAAGCGTAGGGCTTTGACGCCGTACAGGGTGCTGTTGCCCCATTTCCACATTGTACAGAATATCTGTGTTAAGACATTCTCTCCTATGGCGCGCACATAAAGAATAATGCAACGTACACGTGCGTTCTGCGTACTGCCAAATTTCAGATTTCGGAGATCAAAATGCGCATCTACGCAGTACCTACGCTGACGCATCATGAATCGCTGGCATCGATTACGGCGACTCACGTTAGTCCGTTCTTGGTTACCCCTACGCCGGAACCGGAGCCGGAACCTAAGGATCCTAAAGATCCGAAGTTCCCACATCTACCACACCCACCGATCGGTTGGCCGGGTGGGCTTGTCCCTCCCTTCAAGAAAATGTAAAGGCTTCCGAGAAGCTCACCCCGGCCCCCATGGCGCCGGGGTCTTTTTAATGCGCAATTTCGAGCTGATGCTTACGCCTTTTGACCAATCTCGACTCTTTCACATTTTGCAATTACCGATCTACGGCAACATCGCTTCTGTTTTAGCAAATCCATTTAACTCGAACGAAAAAGCAAGATCGCTGCCATCGCGCGCCTTGAGGGCAGCGGTCAGCTTTTTGCCCGCGCGCATCGCCTGAAGCCAAACCTTATCGACCAGCGCGCTGGCATAGCAGCCGTTGGCATCACAAGTCTGCCAAGTCAGCGTGCCGACTTCCTTGTCATCGACCAGAACCTTCACCGGATTCGGCAGGCTTACGCCGTGGGGAAGGATAAACACGGCATTTGTCTCCGGCTTCCCGGCAACGCGATTGAACGATGCCGTCGCGACCCGCTGGCGCTGATTGCCTTGGCTCAAAACAAGGCTTTGCGAAAATTCACACTGCAGCTGATCCGGCTGCGCCTGATTGGAGCACGACGCCAGCCATAACGGCGCCTGCGGAGCGGAGCTCGCTGCGGGAGCTGGATTCTGCGCGGCTTGCTGAGGTTGAGCCGCCTTTGCCGGAGGTGCTTTGGTTTGCGCGGAGGCGACAGAGGCGCTGCAAGCGATCATTCCCAAGACAATCAGTGCGAACTGCCGGAACATCAGTCTTTCTCTCGTCGGCTTCTCAGAAACGGATTGCAAAACTCACACTACCAGCGTGACCGACAGTGTCCTTACTCCACTGGCCCTGATAGCCGAAAGTGGCACGCGTCGTCTCATCCTTGTCGGAGATCGTCAGGCCGGCATCCAGCCGCCGGGTGACGTCGCCGATCTCGCTGTAGTTACGGAAAGTCCCATCCGACAGGCTGGCGCCGGCAAATGTTGCATTGACATAAATATCATCCTTGTTGGCAAAGCTGACCTCGCCGCGCAGATAGGCCTGCATTCTCAGCTCGCTGTCAGTTAGCAAATCGACGCCGAGCTCGAGCGAAGGCGTAGCGGACAGCACCCATTGCCCTGTATCGCGCAGCTCCAGTCCGTAAACCGTATTCCGCTCCGAGGCATCATCCGAGCGGAGATACGTGGCGTCCAGGTCCAGGGCGGGGCGCAGGTAGAAGCTGCTGCCATTTGGCCTGTAGCGATAGCCAGTTCCCAGACGAATGTTGGCCTGATGCACACGCTGCTCAGCGTTAGCAATTCCCCCAATGACCGGGGTGCCTCCCGGCAGATAGCCGAAAATATCGATGAGACGCGTTGTGTCGTAACGCGCCGTGCTGCCGCTGAGAATGCCATAGAACTCCCAGGGCCCGCTGTATTTCGAAACAGACAGCGCCATTTCACCCCGGTGACCTTCTGCCGAGAAAAGATCGCCGCTGGTAAGGCTGAAATCCTCGAAACCGATGCCTATGCCGAAATAAAGATCTTCCGCCACCGGCGCGCGAATTCCGCCGGAAAAGCCGAACGACTTCGTTTCAAAATCACGGAACTCAAAGGAACCATCGCGTTTTAGACTGCTCCCGCTACCAGCCACCCAATAGCAGGTGCGATTGTCACCAATCTTGGCAGCAAAGTTGGCATGGCCACAGTCTGCCATGGTCCGCACAAAACGCTGGCCCGCATAGAACGCGTCCACCTGCGTCGCCGCATAATCCTGAGAAGCCAGTTGATCCACGGCGTAGGTGATCTGGTCTTGGTCCTCCATATTGGCGATGACCGCGAACACAGGCCCCATTTTGGCAGACCCCTGGCCTTCGAGCACTCGCGCCATGTGTTCCGCAGCGAGGGTTTGGTTGCGGTTCATGCCGGTCATCCGGTAGTCCACTTCAGGAATGAGCTTGATCGAACCGTCCTCGTTCAGACCGATCTGGTAGCTGATCACCGGCGTGCCGATGATTTCCAGCCCATTGTTGGTCGTTTTGCCACCCGCATGAATCAGGGTCAGTGGTTGCGCGCGCTCCAACAGATGGAGCACTGGCTTCAACGTTCCATCCACCGTCGCATTTCCGCTAGCAATAATCAAATCGCTGCCTTCGGAACCGTTCTGGCGGAAATAGATGTCTGCCGTGTAGGTGGCGGTGGGACCGAAGACGATCGAGCCACTCACATACGTGGTCTGGCTGACATTGCCCGTTACCGCAAAATCGGAAGCCTTTGTTTCGGGAGTAAGCGTGCCACTTGGCAGATAGGCCTCACCGCCCAGGTATAAATCGCCGTCGATACGAAACACCCCGTCTGATCCCAAATTGACATGGTCCTGGGCATAGAAGGAGGCACCCTGGGCGACCGTTACCTCATTGGTTCCATCGCCGAGGTCGATGTTTCCGAGCGCACGGCCATAGAGAATAATACTATCCGAGCCAGCGCCGCCGCTGATAATCCGGTTATTGAGAGCAAACAGGAAGCTGTTGTTTGACAGCGTTACAGTATTCTCGACACCGCCATCGAGGAAAATAGCTGCGGGGCTTGTTGTGGTGCTCGCCATTGCAGCGAACAGAGAATTCGCCGACTCTTCGCTACCGCCAATGATGACGCCATCGAGCAAAATATGGATGTTCTCGCCACCATTTCCGCCGACGGATTGCGCCATGACAGCGATGCTGTGCTCGCCGAGAGCGTAGATATTACCCTGCAAATCAAGATTGATGGCACCACCCTTGCCTTGCCCACCGGCGGTGCCACGAAACGCTCCATCAACTACGCCACCACCGCCGCCAACGCTTTGCGCCAGCACGCCTACGGACTCAGCACCGTAGGTGATGATGTTGCCTACGTTGATGAACGTGATGTCGCCGCCATCGCCAGCATTATCACTCGATAGCTCGACCTTAATATTGGCAGATGCCAGGTCCGTGCTGACGAAACCGCCACCACCGCCGATGCTTTGCAGCACGAAACCATGCGACCGCGCTCCAGAGGTGGTCACATCACCGTTGTTGGTCACGTGAATGGCGCCACCATCGCCGGAGGACCCATCACGGGCGCCGAGGGTGACCTTCGCGTAATCAAGCTCAGCAAAATCGGTCGCGCCGCCACCGCCGCCGATAGACTGAATGATGTAGCCGGTAGAGTTGTTTTTCTCTGTTGTAATCCAACCTTTCAACTCAAGCTCGATGGAGCCGCCGTCATTCCGGTACGAAGGATCCGCGCCCAAAGAAACTTCAGCGCTTGCCGTTCCATCCCCACCTGAAAGCGCCAAGTACCCACCACCGCCGCCAATAGATTGGACGAGACCTCCGGCGGAAAAGGCATCGCTGGTGATAACGTTTCCTTCACGGCTTCCTTTGATTTGACCTCCTGATGCATCGTCCGTGTTGATCGCGCCAAGCATTGCGGTCACGGCCACATCCGTGTTCGCGGCCGAAACAACCGTCGCCGTTGTCGTACCGCCGCCACCGCCAATGCTTTGGAGCAATACGCCCGTTGAGAATGTGCCTTCGGTCCCAAGATCACCCTTGTGGTTCTGGCTGACCTCCTCACCTGCGCTCCCGTCGGCATCTTCGCTGCCAAGGTGAAGCTCACTGGTCACCGAAATAATTTTGCTAATTTCTGTATTCGAAAATGCTGCGATCCTGACTTGAGCAATTTCTTCGTCGGTCTCTGGGGTGACCTCTTCTTCGACGTTTTCCCCTGGCCTTGTGAAATCCAGAGAAATCTGAACGTTGCCGCCACCACCATTGACATTCTGCCCGAAAATGGCGCGGCTGCCAGTGCCGCTCACAATGATGTCGCCGCTGCTATTGACGGTAACCGTACCCGCCTTGCCTTTCGCGCCGTCGATCGCGCCGATCAATGCCGAGAAGGCATAATCGGCGGCCATGACTGCCGGAGTGGAAATTGAGAAACCGGCGTTGCCGCCTCCGCCAGCAACCGATTGGGCAAAAATGCCGTAGCTGTTGGAGCCCTGCACGTAAATGGTGCCAGTGTGATTTACGGTTACGTTGCCGCCATCCCCGCCCTCGCCGCGCACACCACCAATGGCAATCTTGGAGTAACTTTTGCCGATAGCCTGCTCAGCAAGATGGTTCAGCGAAAGCGCAACAGCGAGGCCGCCATTGCCACCACCACCACCGACGGACTGGGCAAAGACGCCGTAGGACTGAGCACCCGAAACCAGGATCGTTCCGGTGTTCGTGACGATGACATCACCGCCGGCATTACCATTGCCACCCATGCCGCCGATGTTCAGAGCAATATCCGGATCGCTGCTTGAGCCGGTCCGGCGCAGAACTGCCGTACCCGTAATCGCATAACCACCGTTGCCACCGGTACCGCCTACGGACTGAGCAAAAATGCCGTGGGCTCTGTCGCCGCTTGTGAAGATCTCCCCGTTATTGGTGACAATCACTGTGCCGCCGGTGCCGCCATCTCCACCGGTGCCTCCGATACCAATCTTGAAGCTGTGCTCCGCCTTGGCCGCGGTGCCTGGCTTGAGGAGAGAAAGCGAGAGTACATCGCCACCATTCCCTCCACCTCCGCCGACGGACTGGGCAAAAATACCGTGGCTTTCTGCACCTTCCGTGATGATCCTCGCGCCAGTCTCGTTGAGGATGGTAACATCGCCACCCCTTCCGCCGTCGCCACCTTCGCCGCCGATAAGCAATCCGTTCTTGGTGGTGTTATTGGCGTTAGAGCCGAGAAAGACGTTGCGAACTTGCTGAGCATCGCCGCCGCCACCGCCAACAGCCTGGGCAAAAATGCCGATCGCAGCGCGCCCATTGGTTTGAATTATGTTTTTGTTGGTTACGTTTACGCGTCCTGCGTCTGCACCGTCTTCGCCAAAGCCTCCAATGGACAAGTCTGCAACATTGGGCGTTGAAGCACGAAGACCAATGACCTTGGTTTCGACCAGGCCGCCCATACCGCCACCGCCACCGACCGTCTGCGCCATGATGCCATGCGCGTAGTCGCCGTTGGTGGTTATTGTGCCTTCGTTCACGACGGTGACATCGCCGGATCTCATGCCTTCACCGCCACGACCACCGACGTTTATGGAGACCGTGGTGCCGACTTGGGAGCCAGCAGCGATATCCTTAATGAAGTCAATGATGCCGGTCCCGCCCTTCACATATCCGCCGGTGCCACCCGCACCACCTACTGACTGCGCGAGGATCCCGATAGAACGTGCACCTCCGGTTATGATGTCAGCTTCGTTCCGAGCTTCGACCTGTCCTCCGACTCCACCCTTGCCGCCGGTGCCACCGATATTGAGCGAATAGGAGCTTCCCTTGGCGACCGAGCCGTCAACCCCGCCTCCTGTTCCGCCACCACCGCCAATCGACTGGGCAAAGATAGCGTGCGCTTCTTCGCCGGCCGTGAGCAGTAACCCTTTGCCTGAGACGACTTTCACGTCGCCGCCTTCACCTCCTTCCGCGCCCTCCAGGCCGACGCGAAGTGCGAAATTGTCACCAGCGGTTTGTCCATCCTTGGGTTTCGTGAGGCTCAGAGAAATCGAGCTTGAATTACCGCCGCCTCCGCCGATGGATTGCGCAAAAAGCGCGTGCGAACGCGAACCCAGCGTTATGACGTTGCCGGAGGCGGTAATCGTAACTTTGCCTGCTGACCCGCCTTCTGAACCGACTCCGCCAACGGCAATGCCAATACTCGCAGTGTCGTCATCCGGCTTTACCCAGGTAAAGCCTGCGTTTCCACCCCCTCCACCAATCGACTGGGCGAAAATGCCGTAAGCGTCGTTGCCGAAGGTATAAACTTCCCCTCTATGTTGGACGCTGACGTCGCCTCCTTGACCGCCACTGCCCGATCCACCGCCGACGGCCAATGCCAAGCCGTGATTTTGGGACGCCTGGCCGGTCTGGAAGATTAATCCCAGATTGACGTTCGCGTTGCCGCCGCCGCCGCCAACTGACTGGGCGAAAATGCCGTAGCTGGAATCCTGCTTGGTACCGATGATCCCGAAATGCGTGACGTCAACCTTGCCACCGTCTCCCGCACTTCCGGCTGAGCCGCCAATGGCGATAACCGCCGTATTCAACGGCTTATTGGCGCCGGAGCCGCCGCCCGCGCGAGTGTCCGCCTCGTCGATGGATTCCGTAATGTCCGAGACTACAGAAGGATCGACGTTGTCGTGAACCGGCTCTTTCGGAACCTCTCCAGAGCCACCGCCAGAACCTGATGTCCTGCTGAGGCCAACGACCGCATTAACACCTGCATCGCCACCACCGCCGCCGATGCTGCTCGCCTCAATGCCGTGTGCGCCAATTCCGTCAGTAATGATTTCTTTTGTTTTTTCGGCCTCGGTGCCGTGCTGTACGGTCACATTACCCGCGTTGCCGCCGCCCTTACCGAAACCGCCGACGCCAAGTCCAAGGGGACTGTTATCCCCGGCGCCAATCGCAGTGACATTGATGCCGCCAGTGCCACCACCGCCGCCGACCGACTGGGCAAAAATCCCGCGCGCATGATAGCCGCGTGTGTAAATGTTGCCGCTGGAAACGACGCTAACGTTGCCAGCATTCGCTCCTTCACCACCATGACCGCCGAGACCGGCCACGATGCTAAGGTCGGTTTTCCCGCCCGTCGCTTCAGAGCTTCCCCAGTTCAGCTGACCACTGACGTTCACCGCGCCATTGCCACCACCACCAGCGACGGACTGGGCGAATATTCCGTGCTTCCAGCTTCCTTCGACACCAATGTTGCCTTCATGATTAACGGAAACATTGCCCGCAACATTCCCGTCACCGCCAAATCCACCTATGCCAAAGGTAATCGATGGGATCTTCCCATCTTTGCTGATGGCAACGCCGCCAGAAACATTGAGCCCGCCGTTTCCGCCGCCACCGCCAATGGATTGCGCTAGAATTCCGGCGGAGCCTTGAGTTTCAGGTGGATTGTCATCACCCTTAAAGAGGCCGAGATCGACAAAGAGAGTTTTCAAATTCCTCGATTCCAGAATCCCGTCGAGGCCATCCACAATCGTATTGCCGAGAACTTCTCGCAGCTTTTCCTCGAAGGCCTTTTCGTCGCTCGGAATGGCGAAATCTGCAGGATCGGTCGTTACCGTGATATCGGCGCGCGTTTGGACGGATACACTCTTGGCGCTACCTCCTTTGTCGGTCATGCCGCCGACGCCGACGATCAGCGACGTATCCGAGACAATCCCACCGCTGACATTAAGGCCACCATTGCCGCCGCCGCCGCCAACAGACTGCGCCAGGACGCCGGAGCGGCCCGTGCCATGGGCATGAATGGTGCTGCCCTGCAGGACCTTCACGTCGACTTCGCCCGCATTACCTCCTTTGCCGCCGAAGCCTCCGACGCCGATCAGCATTGCATAAGATTTGCTTTCGGGTTGGCCGGCGCTCGGCTTGCTGCTGATTGTGAGACCAGCGCTGACATTGATACCGCCAGAACCGCCACCGCCGCCGATGGATTGCGCGACAAGACCATCAGCGCCCCCCTTCTCATTCACAGTGATGGTCTGATCTTCATGCACAGTGCGCGGCAGAGCGATCAGCTCGCCCTTGTACGAGACGCTTACTGCCCCGCCGTCGCCACCATCGCCGCCGAAGCCGCCTACTCCCGCAGCGATCGAAAGCTTCGTGGCTGAGCCTTCCGGTTTTGCCAGGGACAGTGAGCCGGAGATGTTTATTCCGCCGACACCGCCACCGCCGCCGACCGATTGGGCAAAGATTCCGTGTGAGCGATCACCAAAGGTTTGAACGTCCGCCGTAATGTCGAGCGCAACATTTCCAGCAGCTCCGCCACCCCCGCCGAAACCGCCGACACCAAGAGAAACCGCAGCGCCGGATTTGCCGGTAAGATTTACCGAACCATTTACGGTCAATCCACCACTACCGCCGCCTCCACCTATGGACTGAGCCAGAATAGCGATACTCTCCCGGCCGACGGTTGTGATGCTGTTATGCTCTTCCGTCGCGAGAATCGTGCTTTTGACGTCGCCGGCCTTTCCGCCACCCCCGCCGAAACCGCCGACGCCGATAGCAACTGCACCGCCGCCCTCTTTGCTGATATCAATCGCTCCGGAGACATTTAGGCCACCGTTGCCACCACCGCCGCCGACGCTTTGCGTCAGGACCGCAGAGCTTCGATCACCCAAAGTCAGCACACCGCCGGTGATCTTGGATTCGATCAGCGCACCCGCATCGGCACCTGAGCCACCGAAGCCGCCAACACCCAGCGTCACTGCGGTGTTCGTCTCACGAAACAGCGCGATGTCGCCGCTAATGTTGAGGCCACCGTTGCCGCCACCACCACCAACGCTTTGCGTAAGCACACCGACAGAATCGGCGCCCGCGGTCTGGACGTAGCCTTCTATGGTATGCGTGACCGAGCCTGCCTTGCCGCCTTTTCCACCAAAGCCACCCACGCCGATGCTGAAGGCGCCTGAGAATTCTTTGGCGAGGGAGACAGCACCTGAGACATTGACGGCACCATTGCCGCCACCGCCGCCCAGGCTTTGCGCCACGAGGCCAGCCGAGCGGCTACCAGACGTCGTCGTCGTACCCGCAAACTTGCTGGTTACATCGGCCGCTTCGCCACCGTCGCTGCCAAATCCGCCAACACCGAGAGCGGCTGCGCCGGTTCCTTTGCCGGCATAACTCAGCGCACCGCTGATATTGATAGCGCCGTTGCCGCCACCACCGCCGACGGACTGAACGAGGACACCGAAGGAGTCCGCTCCATGTGTTTCGACATCGCCAGTGATCGTGCTCGTTGCAGTGCTGGCCTTACCCCCACTGCCGCCAAATCCTCCGACGCCTATGCCGACGGCGCCACTACCTTCTCCAGTAAGGCTGACTGCACCAGAAATATTGATGCCACCGTTGCCGCCTCCGCCGCCCACGGACTGAACGAGTACACCACCGGAATTATCCGCCCATGTCTGAACATCTCCGGCAATCGAGCTCGTTGCACTCCCCGCTTGGCCACCGTTGCCTCCACTGCCGCCAATTCCAACGGAAAGATTGGCGGATCCTGACGCCGCCCCGGTAATCGTTCCCGAGATGTTGAGAGCGCCATTACCACCGCCGCCGCCAAGCGACTGTACGACGACGCCGGTCGAGTCTTTGCCTTTGGTGACAACATCACCGGTGAGGGTCGCTTCAACGTCGCCTGAATGCCCGCCACTGCCACCAGAGCCGCCAAGCCCCACCGAAACGCCGCCCGTCCCGGCTTTACTCAATGCAATTGCTGCTGACAAATTCAGGCCACCGTTGCCGCCTCCGCCGCCCACGGATTGAACAAGCAAGCCGGTCGAACCGTCGCCATTCGTTGTCAAGTTGCCGGACACATTGCTGGTGACTTTGTTTGCGTTGCCGCCGGATCCGCTCCGCCCGCCAAGGCCGACACCGATCGAACCAGCCCCTTTTCCGGCACCTGTACCCGCAATGGTGACGTCGAATCCTCCGCTGCCACCGCCACCTCCGATCGACTGAGCCACCACGGCAGCCGAGTGCGCCCCATGGGTCACCACGTCGTCTTCAACCACGAGATCAACTGTGTCGCCATGGCCACCACCAGCGCCCGTGCCGCCAATTCCGACAGAGATGGAGCCGGAACCTGCTCCCGCTCCCGCTATGGAGGGAGCAATATTGAAACCACCGTTGCCGCCGCCACCGCCGACTGACTGTGCCAGCACGCCGATAGAGGAATCGCCCCGTGTTTCGACTTTCTTCGTTGTTTTCGCGACGACGGCTCCACCATCGCCACCTCCGGCACCGCTGCCGCCAAGACCAACGGTCACAGAACCAGTGCCTGATCCCGCAAAGGAGAGATCAGCGCTGACCGTGAAGCCACCGCTGCCGCCACCACCACCAATTGATTGGGCAACAAAGCCTGCCGAAGCGAAACCTTCCGTCAGGATCGTTCCGTTTGCCGTGGCTGTGACCTTGCCGGCGGAACCACCTCCTGAGCCGGCGCCGCCAAGCCCAACACTCACGCTGCCCGCGCCAGCGCCTGCACCAGAAAGCCCGCCCGACACAGTGAAACCGCCGTTACCGCCGCCACCGCCGATGGACTGAGCAATGACGCCGGCTGAACGATCACCCCTCGTGTGGACACTGCCGTCGATGGTGGCATTCACTTCGCCGCCAGCACCACCGTGCTCGCCCGAGCCACCGAGACCGACCGAAATGGCTCCAGCACCCGTGCCAGCACCAGCGAGCCCCGTCGCCACTGCAAATCCGCCGTTGCCGCCACCGCCACCAACGGACTGGATCAGGATGCCGACGGAATCGTGCCCCTTGGTTTCAACCGCTGCACCGATCCGGACATTCACTGTGCCACCGGCGCCGCCGCTGCCACCCGAACCGCCAACACTGACATCAACTGCGCCAGCTCTACTACCAAGGCCCGCTGCTCCAGCTGCAACCGAATAGCCGCCGTTGCCGCCGCCCCCACCGATCGATTGCGCGATCACACCAGCCGAGAATCGGCCGAAGGTTTCGACGCTACCGTCCGCAATCAGCTCGACTGCTCCACCGGTGCCGCCGCTCCCACCACTGCCGCCTACACCAACGTTGATGGTTGCTGCTGTGCCACCAACAGCCAAACCAGCAGCAATGTTACCGCCGCCATTGCCACCGCCGCCGCCGACGGATTGCGCTAAGAGACCTACCGAGCTCTCACCCAGCGTCGTAACGTTGGCGTTCGTGTAGACACGAACTCTTCCACCGGCACCCCCGCCACCGGCCGACCCTCCGACACCGACAGAAACGTTGCCGGCGAACCCGGGAGCACCGGAAGCGCTAGCCGCCACGGCAAGACCGCCATTGCCCCCGCCGCCGCCGACCGACTGGAAGATCATGCCTGCCGAGCGGTCACCTTGGGTGAGTAAGCTGCCGGAAAAGCCTGGAGCCACCAAATTTCCGTTGGCATCAAGCGTACCGACGCGAACTTCGCCGCCCCGGCCACCATCACTGCCGGAGCCCCCGACACCAATTGCAAGAGCTCCGGAGATCGGCCCACCGGATGCGGCAGCAGAAATTGCATAGCCACCGTTACCGCCACCGCCACCAACGGATTGGAGGAGGATACCAGCCGCGTCAGCGCCGCCTGTTTCAATCGACGTGTTACCGCTTCCGGTCAAGGTGACTGTGCCACCATCGCCACCTTTGCCGCCGCTCCCGCCTACAGCGATTGAAGCAGCACCAAATGGGCCGACCGAGACGCCTACAGCACCGCCGCCGTTACCGCCACCTCCGCCTATCGATTGCGCGAGGACACCCGTCGAACGATCGCCCGCCGTTACGATTGTGGAGGAGTAGGTCGCGTCCGTATTGGACAGCGTGACATTGACGGCGCCCCCTGCTCCGCCGTTGCCGGCAACGCCCCCGATGCCGACGCCTACAAAGGCACCGATCGAGCCAGCCGACCCGCCGTTGCCGCCACCGCCACCGATCGATTGGGCAAGGATGCCCATCGCATCGCGACCGGACGTCTTGATGACACCGTCATTGGTGACACTGACGGTCGAGCCGCTACCACCGGCACCACCTCTACCGCCAACGGCCACCATGCCTCCCGTACTACCACCATCGCCGCCGCCGCCACCAATCGACTGCGCAATTATTCCGCGCGCCCCGTCTCCTTGGGTTTCGATGTAACCGTAGTTGCTAACGGTGACAGCTTTCCCGTCGCCGCCTTTACTGCCGTTCCCGCCGACACTCACCAATCCATAGGCATCGGCGCCTTCTCCACCGGAGCCGCCGATGGATTGGGCCATGATACCGTCAGCCAGTGCACCATGGGTTGTGATGCGTCCGGTCGCCTTGTTCGTTACCTTGACCTCGTCACCGCTACCACCATTGGAGCCGACACCACCCAACGCGAGCGCAACCACGCCGACGGCCATTCCACCGGCACCGCCACCACCGCCGATCGACTGGGCGAAAATTCCGCGCGAGGCGACCCCGTGCGTTTCGATCGCACCACCATGTTCGACGATGACCTTGCCGCCATTGCCGCCATTATCAGGGTGGCCGATTAGGGAAACGAGAAGGTTACCGCTATTTCCTGCGGAGCCACCAGACCCGCCAATCGATTGAGCGAAAATGCCGTGGGCATAGTCGCCCTCCGTGAGAATCTGAGCTCCGTCGAATGTGTAGACTTCGACCTTGCCTCCGCTCCCGCCGTAGCCGCCGCTGCCCGCTTCTCCGACGAGCCCCCACTGGTCGCCACCGTTGCCACCGTTGTTGCTGACGCTGAGGGCGTAGATGCCATGCGCATTCAGCCCCTTGGTATAAATCTTGCCGTACTGATTGACTCTGACATCTCCGCCGTCGGAGGAATGCCCTCCGGTCCCCCCGCCAGGGGCAACATAGCCGCTCCCCCCGTCACCGGCCTTACCGCTTCGGCTGTATGCAAAGATGCCGTAGTGATCGGCACCTGAAGTCTGGATCGTGCTTGATGAGGTTTGCGTGGCTACAACGTTTCCGCCACGACCACCATCACCCCCATCGCGACCACCAAAAAAGCCTACGTAGGAGTTTCCACCCCGACCACCGTTGCCACCGACGCTACCGATTTCCCAGCCAATCTTACTGGTGGCCTTCACATCGATCGAAAGCTCTTTTGTTACATTTGGGCCATCTTCACCCCGACCACCCGAGGTTGGAGGGACGAACAGTGCCCCATTTCGTCCGTTCTTCCCGTTATGGCCATACTCGACCTGCTTGACGCCGTCTTCGGCCACGTCATCGACCCGCGGCGTGACACCCCCGTCAATTTCGGAACTGTTAAAGTAGGCCTCAAATTCCGAGGTCGCCAGGCCGACGTCGAAAGAGATATTTCTTACCTGGCCGTCTTCCTCCGTGCTTGTCGAAACATAGGCTTTGCCCCCGGAAATGGACTCTATCTCGAAGGCTAATGGAGGAATGTCATTGTTGTAGAAGAACTCACCAACTTCCTTGACCAGAAAGGTGAAACCATCCTCCGTTTGAACGAATGCTGTCGTACCTTGCGTCGGCGTCCCTGCAGGATCGACAATGAGTTTCGTAACCTTCGTCGGCTGATTGGTTATGGGGTTTGTTACGGTGTCCCCGACTATCGATGACTTCGACGGCGGAGGGGGCGGGTCGTCTGCGAACGCAGCGTCGTTACCATTGGCTGCGCAAATGAAAAGGATTAGCGCTAGGGCACGCGCTGCGGCAAACAGCTTCGACAGGCTTCCGTGCGTCCCGCCGATACGGGGCACATAAGCTGCTATGGCCAGCGCTTTTGCGCGTCCCCGATTGTCTCGAGCAAGATGACAACTGCCCCGTGGGCGCAGCTTGACCCGAGCGCACCTCATATGAGTACGGTCCCTCCAATCCCCCGCAGGATTTGGACAAATTGTTGGTTAAGTAACGGTTAGCTTGTGTAACTGAGCGCTACAGCCGTGCTACGGCATGCGGGGTTCACCCTCCGCCTCCGAGCCCGGATTGCCAAATGGGGCATGCGAGCCTTGCGCCGCGCTGAACGCAGATGCAGGTCGCTCGAGCCAATTTGCGACGGTCTGGTGCGATGGTACGTAAGAAATGGCCGGACACTACGACTCGCATTGAACTCAGTCTCATAACTGACTAATTGGTAAACGAAAAATTAGCACGCCCTCTTATGCCGCGCAACGCACGTTGGAGGTGCGACCCGCGCCCCCTCGCAACCAACAAAATCTGCTGAGGACACCAAGTTGCAGCTGCGCAGACGGGGCTGCGGCCAGCGGTCTAAGAAGAGTGTGAAGGAGTAACGATCTGAAAACATGGGGGCTATCGTTGGCCCCCAGAAGCTACGACTTCGCCCGCCGGATCATGTTCCGGGCAATGACGAGCTGCTGGATCTGGCTCGTTCCCTCGAAAATGCGAAACAGGCGGACGTCGCGATAGAAACGCTCAACCGGATATTCCGCCATGTAACCCGCACCGCCGTGGATCTGCACTGCCCGGTCGGCAACCCGGCCCACCATCTCGCTGGCGAAGAGCTTGCAGCACGAAGCCTCCATGCTGATGTCCTCACCACGGTCGCGCTTGCGTGCGGCCTCCAGAACCATCGAGCGCGCGGCGAAAATCTCGGTCTGGCTGTCTGCCAGCATCGCCTGAACAAGCTGGAACTCCGCGATTGGCTTTCCGAACTGCTTCCGCTCGAGCGCGTAGGCGAGGGCCTCAGAGAGGATTCTTTCGGCAGCACCCGTACACGCCGCTGAAATGTGCAGCCGGCCCTTGTCGAGCACCTTCATGGCTGTTTTGAAGCCCTGACCTTCAACGCCGCCAATCAGGTTTTCCTTCGGCACCCGGCAATCTTCGAAAATAATATCGGCCGTGTGCGCACCACGTTGGCCCATTTTCCGGTCCGGCTTGCCAACCGTCAGCCCCGGAGTATTCCGTTCGACAATGAATGCGGACACACCATCGGCCCCTTTTTTTGAAGGGTCCGTCCGTGCCATGACAGTAAATATGCCCGCTTCCGGCGCATTGGTGATAAAGCGCTTGGTACCATTGAGGACATAATAGTCACCATCGCGGATAGCGGTCGTCTGCAGTGAAGCTGCGTCGGAACCGGCGTTTGGCTCTGTCAACGCAAAAGAGCCAATGATTTCCCCAGATGCGAGACGAGGAAGATAGCGTTGCTTTTGCTCCTCCGTGCCGTCGATGACGATGCCTTGAGACCCGATCCCGACATTCGTTGCAAAATAAGAGCGAAAAGCGGGTGATGCCTTCGCGACTTCATAAATGACTTGGGCCTCCTCCTCCATGGAGAGGCCAAGCCCTCCGTACTGTTCGGGGATCGAAAGCCCAAACAGACCGAGCGACTTCATATCTGCAATGATGTCTTCCGGAATGGCGTCGTCCGCAGCCACTTTCTCTTCATTTGGGATCAATCGTTCCCGAACGAACCGGCGGATCGTCTCCAGGAATTCATTGAACGCATCCTTGTCGATCGGCATGCGGAACTCCGTAACGTGTTCTTGAAATAGAGCGCTCAGTTAGAGCCAGCGCTTGCGACGTTTATAGGTCTTCAGATTCTTGAAGGAGCGCCGTTTCTCACCCTCGCCAAGGCCGAGATAGAATTCTCGAACGTCCTCGTTGGCAAGGATTTCAGCTGCGTGTTCATCTCACTAGGCTTTTTGCGAGAAACGACACATCAGCGGACGAATTTGCGGAATTCGGGCTTACGCTTTTCGATGAAGGCACGAACCCCTTCCTTGGACTCCTCGGTCTCGTAGTACATAGCGAGGGCCTGCATACCCATCGCGGCGATACCACGAATGTTCTCGGTATCGGCATTGAATGAACGCTTCGCGATGGCAATTGCCGTGGGCGAGCGCTCCAGAATTTCAGCGCACCAACGATTGACTTCGTTGTCGAGCTCTTCGTGCGGAACAACCGTATTGACGAGGCCCATGGCAAACGCCTCGGCAGCAGTATAGCGACGGCAGAGATACCACATCTCGCGCGCCTTCTTCTCGCCCACGACGCGGGCGAGGTAGGCCGTGCCAAATCCCGGATCGACCGAGCCGACTTTTGGGCCGACCTGACCGAAAATGGCTTTTTCGGAAGCGATCGTGAAATCGCAAAGCGTCGCCAGCACGTTTCCGCCGCCGATCGCATAACCCTGTACGCGCGCGATCACGGGCTTCGGTACGTCGCGAATTATGCACTGAAGCTCTTCGATCGGCAGGCCGATCATGCCGCGGCCATCATACTGGCCATCGTGCGCAGACTGATCTCCACCAGTACAGAATGCCCTGTCGCCGGCGCCCGTGAGAACGATGACACCAATCGACTTATCCCAGCCAGCGCGATTGAACGCGTGGATCAATTCCTCGCAGGTCTTGCCGCGAAACGCGTTCAACACATGCGGCCGATTGATGGTGATGCGAGCAACGCCGTCGGTAACGTCGTAGAGAATGTCTTCGTATTGCATGATTGCTCCTTCAGCCCACCATCGTCAGACTGCCCGAAACGCTGAGCACTTGACCGGTGATATAAGCCGCCTCGTCGCTGGCGAAGAAAAGAATGGCCCTCGGCCCTCGAGCCCGCGCACGCAGATCCTCCCCGAAAACATCCGAAAACGGGCGAAAGCCCGCAAGTCGGATGTATCAATGCCATGTCATATTGCAAAGTCAAGAAATACATTGATATATCATATGTATGACAAATCATGCGCGAACCGAAAAGCTTTGCTCTAACGACGAAGATGCCCGCTTCGACGTGGCTAACCGTTTGTTTTTCCGGCTCTATCAGGCGTCGAACTTGATGCATAAGACGGGGTCGCGCGCTGTCTCCGAATATGGGACGACCACGCAGCAATGGGCCGTGCTCGGGGCGCTCTCCCGGCCAAAGACAGTGGAAAAGGGCATGACGGTGAAGGAAATGGTCAATTTCCTCGGCGTCAGCCGTCAGAACCTGACCGCCGTGTTGAACAGGCTGGAGCGGTCAGGCCTCGTGGAGCGAACGCGCATTGTCGAGGACGGACGAATTCGTCGGATACGTCTGACGAAAAAGGGAGCGGATACCTGGGCAAAGATGCTGGTCAACATCCGCTCCTACTATGAGGCGGCCTTGGCGGACTTTACGACCGAGGAAAGCCTGCAGCTTTACCGCCTGCTCGACCGGTTGCGGTCGGCGCTCAGCCGACTGTAGTCAGCCTATCCTGCCGACTGCCTCAGGTTACCGAAATGACCTGAGCCTTGAGTTTGTCACGAAGTTCGGTCGGCGAGGTCGGAAAAACTGTCTCCGGAGTCCCGGCTGCCGCCCAGACCACGTCGTAGTTGAGCAGGTCTCGGTCCATGTAGGTGGCCAGCGGCGTCACATGGCCAAAAGGCGGAATGCCGCCGATGGCAAAGCCAGTGACCTCGCGGACGTAATGCGCATCTGGCCGCGTCAGCACCTCGCCGATCGTCGCCGCGACGGCCTTTTCGTTCACCCGGTTGGCGCCTGAAACGAGCAGCAGATACGGCTTGCCACTGTCCTTGCCACGGAAAACGAGCGACTTGACGATCTGCGCGACGGCACAGCCACACGCTGCCGCTGCCTCTTCTGCCGTGCGCGTCGACTGGCTCATCGTGTGAACCTGGATGTCGAGACCGATGGCCTGTGCCGCCGCGACGACCCGCTGGGCAGCGGGCTTTAGAGCATTCTCTCCACTCACTCGGGCCCCCATTCGCTTTTTCAACGCTCATGTATACCGGCACGCGTGCCAGAGCAAAGCTGATCACTTCACACGAGCTTTCGTGCCCTGACTCCGGCGCGAGCAAAGTGCCAGCCGGCCATTTGCATCTTCGCCTTCGCGCTTTAACTCTTGGTGCGGGACTGAAACGGGCAACTGAGCTTCAGGGCGACCGAGAACAGGGCACGGCATGGTCGTTTACAAGCGTATCGTCATTCTCACAGGCGCGGGTCTGTCTGCGGAGTCGGGGCTTGCCACCTTTCGCGACAAGGACGGCATCTGGAGCAAATACGACATCAACGAGGTGGCGACGCCGGAGGCGTTCGCGCGCAATCCCGCCAAGGTGCATGACTTCTACAATCAGCGGCGGCGCGGGATGAAGAATGCTGCTCCGAATGCCGCACACTTTGCTCTGGCCCGTCTCGAGCGCGAATATCCCGGTGAAGTAACGGTCGTCACACAAAACATCGACCCGCTGCATGAGGCTGCAGGCACACAGCGCCTGATCCACATGCACGGCGAGTTGCTAAAAGCTTTGTGCGCCTATTGCGAGGCCCGCCACCCCTGGCATGATGATTTGTCGACCGAAATCGTTTGCCCGAGTTGTGGCCGAGCCGGAGGAATGCGGCCGGACGTGGTCTGGTTTGGCGAGATGCCCTATCGCATGGACGAGATTTACGACCTTCTGTACGAAGCGGATCTCTTCGCCTCCATCGGCACAAGCGGCACGGTTTATCCCGCCGCCGGTTTCGTGCGTGAAGCGCGCGCTGCTGGCGCACACACCGTTGAACTCAATCTGGAACCCTCGGAAGGGGCGAGCCTGTTCGCAGAAAAGATCCACGGGCCGGCAACGGTTGTGGTTCCGCAGTGGGTCGAGAGGCTCTTGGTGAAGGCCGGCCAGACCTAGCGCCGGAAAACGGCCACCAGCTCCAGGTGCGCTGAGTAGACGAACTGATCGATCGGCGTAACGGTCTCCAGCTTGTAACCACCATCGATGAGCGTCCGCGCATCCCGTGCGGCTGTCGCGGGATTGCAGGAGACCATAACGATCGTCGGAACCCGCGATTTGGCGAGCATCTCTGCTTGCGCCTTCGCTCCTGCGCGCGGCGGGTCGAGCACGACGGCACTGAACTCTTCGAGTTCGAGGCGGGACAGCGGCTCTCGCATGAGATCGCGAACACGCGCAGTAATGGGCTTGAGGCCGGCTGAACCGCGAGCGGCTTTCTCCAAGGCAGTGATGGAGCGACGATCAGAATCGACCGCGAGCACGCGGGCTGTGCACGCCAAAGGGAATGTGAACGTGCCGAGGCCAGAAAAGAGGTCAGCCGCGCTTTTCACCTTGCCGACCGCCTGCAGGACAAGATCGGCCATGATGGCTTCCGCCTCGGGCACGGCCTGCAAGAAGACGCCGGGTGGTAACTCCACGCTGACATCACCCAACAAAACCGTCGGAAGCTGATCGAAGAAAACGACCTCACCGAAGACTGTGAGACGCCGTATGGGGCTTTGCGTCACGGCACGAGCCAGAGCTTCGCTCATTCCCGGTTTGAGCGTGGCCGCACCATTTTCGATTGCAACGTCGAGGCCATTTTGAGCTCGGGTAACCAGGAGCCGGCCACCAGCCCCATCAGGCAGCGCCATGCCGGCAAGCCAACGTAGGAGCGGAAGCGTCTCAACGATCAGCGGGTCCAAAACCGGACACTCGGCAAGGTCGACGAGAACATGACGCCCCTCCTGGCGAAAGCCGAGCACCACTTCGTCGCCACGGCGCGCCACACCAAAAAACGCCCGCCTTCGTGAATGCAGCGCAACGCTGCGCATCGGCTGGGGCGTGATCTCTATCCCCCGGTGCGCGAACGCTTCGCCCAGAGCCTTTTCTTTCCAGCGTCGATAAAGATCCGGCGACATGTGCTGGGCAACGCAGCCCCCGCATTTGCCGAAATGCTGGCAAATGGGCTGATGCCGATCATCGCTCGCGGTCAGACGCTCAGGAACCTTGCCCAGACGCCATTGTTCGCCGGGCAGCGCGAACGGCAAATAAACCGGCCCCTTCGACGTTTCGACGATGCCATCTCCTTGCGCGCCAAGCCGCGCTATGCGGACGATGTCGTCCTTCACTTCATCAGCCATTCTTGCGCGCTCCAATCAGGAATTCCTGATTGCCAGAGCCTCCTAATACGGGAGACACGATCACACCATCCACGGTCCACCCTGATTGGTTCGAAAGCCAATCACGTACATGGTCCACGGCCCGATGGCGAGCAGCCGGATCGCGCACAACGCCTCCTTTTCCGACGGCCTCGCGACCCGCTTCGAACTGTGGTTTAATCAGTGCGATGAGCCAGGCTCCCGGAGCAGCAAAAGTGAGCGGCACGGGCAGTGCCTTCGTCAGAGAAATGAAACTCACGTCCGCAACAATGGCCTTGATCGGATCTGGAATGTCTCCAGCGGTAAGGTCTCTCGCATCCTTGCCCTCGTAGACCACGACGCGAGGATCTTCTCGCAGTTTGGGATCAAGCTGATCGCGGCCCACATCGACGGCGTAAACTCGGCAAGCTCCCCTCTCAAGGAGAACTTGCGTAAATCCCCCGGTCGAAGCCCCCACGTCCAACGCCATCACGCCGTCGGCGGAATAGCCGAAGTGATCGAGCGCCGCGACAAGCTTCCAGGCGGCCCGAGAAACGAAGGCGTCAGCCCCGTCGGTCAAATGCACAGTGGCGCTTTCCGGAATAACCGTACTTGGTTTGGTGACCGGAACACCGTCCACCAATACTTGGCCACGCAGGATCAGATCGCGGGCGCGCGAGCGGGTGGATATCAGCCCGCGGTCGACCAAAGCCCGATCCAGACGTGTCCGAACCATTCTCTCCCTTTCACCGTTACCTGAACAGTCCACCCCAAGCAGGGCGGAGCTGCCTTGGTTGCTTGCGCCAGAGGAATACCGAATACCAGTCTTGACGGAGTTGAACGATGCCAACGCTCAATCGCCGAGTTTTTCTGGCAGGAGCTGCAGCATTCTCCACATATGTGATCGTAGACCGGAGCTGGGGGCAGGTTACACAAGGTCCATTCCGGTTACCCCCTCTGCCCTATCCGGCCAACAGCCTTGAGCCGCACATCGACGCCCAGACGATGGAGCTCCATCACGGCAAGCATCATGCGGCCTACGTGAACAATCTGAACGAGGCCATCCGGGACCACGGCGAGCTCGCAAAGCGGCCACTGGAGGAAATCCTGGCCAATCTGAACAACGTGCCGGAAAGCATTCGCACCAAGGTGCGCAACAATGGCGGCGGACACACCAACCACTCGATGTTCTGGCACGTGATGGGGCCGCCGGGAACAGATGGTGGGCCTGAAGGCGAGTTGCGGCAGGCGATTGAACGCGACTTCGGCGGTCTGGAGCAGCTTCGGAACCAGTTCAATAATGCCGGCGCAAGCGTGTTCGGATCAGGCTGGGTGTTTGTCACGGTCAACAAGGATGGTCGCCTCGCGATCAAGACCCGCCCGAACCAGGACACACCGCTCATGGATGGTGAGCGGGTTTTGTTCGGAAACGATGTGTGGGAGCACGCCTATTACCTCAAATATCAAAATCGCCGGCCGGAGTATTTGAAAGCGTGGTGGAATGTCGTGAACTGGAAAGCTATTGGCGATCGATATAAACGCGCCAAATCGGGTGATCTTGGCATTTAGGTTTTCCGAAGCTGGGCAGATCGCGCCGAACTATGGGACGATTGCCCAGCGAATAATGTAGGCGACTGCCATAACGACAGCCACGCCGGCTGCCCAAAGCCCGACAAACCAGAGCAGCCGGCGGGCAAGCCCAGGCGGGGCATCCCCGGGTCGCGTCTGGATCATCAGTGATACCCTCCTTCTGCGCTGACCTTTCCACGGAAAACCCAATAAGCATACGCCGTGTAAACGACTATCAGCGGCAACAATACCGCTGCGCCCAGGAGCACGAAGGCAAGGCTACTATCAGGTGCCGCGGCGTCCCAAATCGTGATCTCCGTGGGAATAATGTAGGGATAAAAACTGATGCCGAGGCCCACGTACGACAAGAAGAACAGCCCGATGGCCGCAGCGAAAGGCGCGTATTCCCTACGCTCATTCAGGGACTTGTAGAGGATGTACGCGACGAGAATGACGAGAAGTGGCACCGGGAAAGTGTAAAGCACGGCCGGCCAGCTGAACCAGCGCTCCATGTAAACGGGATTGAGAAACGGCGTCGAAATGCTGACCAGACCAATGCCGATGAGCGTTCCAATGCCGGCGCGGTACGCCCATTCGTAGGCACGTTCCTGCAAGTCACCTTCCGTTTTCATGATGAGCCAGGTCGCACCCAACAAGGCATAGCCCACCACCAGGGCAATTCCTGTCAAAATGCTGAAAGGTGTCAGCCAATCCCACCATCCGCCCGCATAGGCGCGATTGGCGATGGGTATGCCCTGCACGAGTGCGCCAAGCGTAATGCCTTGGGCAAAAGCCGCAACAATGGAACCGGCCGCGAAGCCGAGATCCCAAAGGTGCCGGTTTCGTCTCGACCGATACCGGAATTCGAAAGCGACGCCACGAAAGATAAGCGCCAGCAACATCGTAATAATGGGGGCATAAAGAGCGGAGAAGATAATTCCGTACGCAAGCGGAAAACCGGCCAACAAACCACCGCCGCCTGCGACCAGCCACGTTTCGTTGCCGTCCCATACCGGCGCGATGGAGTTCATCATCCGGCGGCGATCTTCCTCCGCCGGAAAGAACGGAAACAGGATGCCAACTCCGAGATCGAAGCCATCGACGATGACGTAGAGAAGCACCGCCAAGGCAATAACGGCGGCGAAAATGAAGGCGAGATCAAGCGCCACGTTCGCCTCCTTTCGCTCCACTAAACTCGTCCAAATCTTCTAGAGAACCTTCATCAGCTAGTGCCGGGGCAGGCGTAACACCGGCCGTACGAATTGGTTGATGCGGAAGCTCAGGTTCCGCCGGCTCGGGCCGGTGGCCAAGCAGGCGAATGATGTAAACGGTCCCTGCTCCGAACACGATCATGTAGATCACAAAAAACGCGAGCAGAGAGGTCGCGACACCTGGGGTATCGATCGGCGAAGCGGATTCGACCGTTCGCAAAAGTCCGTAGACCGTATAGGGCTGCCGACCGACCTCCGTGACATACCAACCAGCCAGCACCGCGATGAAACCTGACGGCCCCATGTAGAGCGCGGCGCGCAATAACCCCGGCGAATCGTAGAGCCGCCCTTTCCATC
>Ga0068691_100110_pt1 | contig 59754 bp, 59 predicted proteins | sample CeladaPassaB1F10_FD_62206 | JGI IMG/M metagenome (GOLD analysis project Ga0068691, IMG submission 62206) | Cellulose-adapted microbial communities from the Joint BioEnergy Institute, USA - Passage B1F10 | ecosystem: Engineered > Bioreactor > Continuous culture > Unclassified | place: USA, Joint... | reverse complement strand
CGCGGCGCACCTCAAGGACGAGCTGATGCCGCGTTACGCCGAGCTGATCTACAACGGCTTCTGGTTCAGCCCCGAGCGCGAGATGCTCCAGGCGCTCATCGACAAGAGCCAGGAGCACGTCGAAGGTGAGGTGCGGCTGAAGCTCTACAAGGGCAACGTCATCGTCATCGGTCGGACGAGCCCGAAGTCACTTTACAACCCGACGCTCGTCACTTTCGAGGACGACCGCGGCGCCTACGACCAGAAGGACGCCGAAGGCTTCATCCGGCTCAACGCGCTGCGGCTCCGGACGCTCGCGATGCGGGCCAGATCCATGCAGTGAAGGCCGCTGCTGCGGTGCTGGAATACGGCCACAGTCGAAGACGGAGCAGTGGCTGAGGAAGCGATAGAGGGAGCGCGCTACTTGCGCTCCCACTCATCCTTCACTTCCATGCACTTTTTCGTGATGAAGTTGTTGATGTCCTCGACGACCATGCTGTCGAGGACATTGAAGGTGTTGTCCGTGGCGGTTGCCGTCCACATGGCACCCTTCACGAGCGTGGGTGCCTCGATCTCACCCCAGTTGAGCACCGCCTTGGTCGCTTTACCGTTTTCGAAGGTCACCTTTGGCTGGAATTCGAACTTGATCTCAGCCGGCCCCTCCTCGCGCTCGACCTTGCAAGAGACCTGATGCTTTTCGAGCTGGGCCTCGTGCTTCGGCTCACTCATCGCCTTGATGAGCATATCCCGCTTCAGCCTTATGTCTGACACACACTGCACGCGGCCCCATGGCCAGGAGACCTTGGCCTTGGACACGATCTTCTGCAGATGCTCCTTCCGCCAGGTCTTTACGATGTGGCAAGCGATGTCGCCGCCGTTCGGATCGCGGTTGTAGAACGCGTCGCAGATGGCCACCTTGCAAGCCTTCCGGCTCTCACGCTCAGCCTTTTCTTCAGGCGTGAGCTCTACCTCAGCCTCCGCGTTCTTAGCCTCCTCCGCCATGGCTGGAGCTGAGGCGGAAGCCACCATGGCGGCAGCAATGACCCAGCAAAGTGCGCGACGAGCCCTCATCCGATCCCCCTTCTGCGACAGAGCCGTCCCCGCCTATGGCGAGGCTTTCGCGCAGGAATATGACGGGGAGGCCGGAAGATCGCAGCTAAACCTTAGTCCACAAGTCGGGGTTGCTTGAACTCGCCTGGCCGGGCACCATATCTCACTTTGCGTGGACCTGCGGCGCCCGGTAGAACGGGCCGACTGCTGGCGGGGGCCTATGAGGACCCGCGGACGTTCAACAAGGTCGCTTAGAAAGGGCTTTGAGCATGTCACGCATGTCGCTTTTGTCCAGTCCCATGCTGCTCGGGTTCGAGGAGATCGAGCGGCTTATCGAGCGCGTCGGCAAGGGCGCCAGCGATGGGTATCCGCCTTACAACATCGAGCGCATTGGGAAGGCTGGCGAGCGGGGCGAGTTGCTGCGCATCACTTTGGCAGTAGCCGGTTTCACACGCGATCAGCTTGAGATCACAGTCGAGGACAACCAGCTAACGATCCGCGGTAAGCAGCAGGAGGACAAGGGCCGGGAGTACCTTTACCGAGGCATTGCAGCCCGGCAGTTCCAACGGACCTTTGTCCTCGCGGACGGCATCGAGATCAAAGGCGCGGATCTGAACAACGGTCTTCTGTCCATCGATCTCGTCAGGCACGAGCCGGAGCGGCTGGTGCGACGGATTGAGATCGGTGAGCGCAAATCCGGTGCATGAGCGCTATCAGCACCTGCGTTGGCCAAAGACAGAGAGAATAACTGGGCCGTGGGTGCGGTCGGACGACCAGGCCCGCAGGCGTGATGTGCCTGCCCCGCACCCGAAGGAGTAGCATCATGAGCAAGGTCACACACAAGGCCAAGCGCGCAAGATCACCGCGGAAGCGCGCGAGCATTCCCCAGGTTGCGCCGGTGATGAGCCAGCGCGAACTCGCGCGCCTCGGCGGAGGCGAGATCGCCTACATCAAGGTGTTGACGTCTGAGGAGGCCCAGCGCCTCTATCCGATGATCGAGGGCTTGCCCAGCGGCATGAACCTTTATGCGCTGCACGCGGCCGATGGCACCCCCATCGCGCTAACCGACAGCCGCCAAGCAGCAATTGGCCACGCTCGTGGAGACAAGCTGGAGATTGCCAGCGTCCACTGAGGCCGAACATCTCTGAGAAAGCAGAAGCGCTCCCTCGAGATCGAGCGGAGCGCTCTTTATTTGTTTGCCGTGGTACATTTGTTTGCCGTGGTACGCCTACTCATGCTGGTCCAGGGTGGTGTGCCGGCCAGCCTTGGTCGAACCCCGCTTAACCACGATACCGCGCAAACTGGCCCCGCGGCCTATAGGGCTCCAGGTAGGCGGGCACGATCGACTCGATCGTGTGGAGGTGCGGCACGCCAAGGCCCTCCAATGTCCGGCCTTCCTGCTTGGCAGCTGAGCTGACGACGTTGTCCTTCTTGAGCAGGCGCACTTGGTCGAGAGTGATCGGCCGAATGCTGTTCGGCAGCGGCCACGTCAGCAGTGCGAGCAGGCTCGCCAGCCAGAATGGAAGTGGAAGGTAAGGGCGGTCCTGATCGATCCATTCCTGGGTCTTGTCCAGCAGCTCACGGAAGGTGAAGATCTCCGGGCCGCCGGCCTCGTAGATCGTGCCCGGTTTTCCCGCCCCTTCGACAGCATTGGCTATAGCGCCACCGAGATCGCCCGCATAGACCGGCTGGAAGCGCGTCCGTCCCCCGCCGATCAGTGGCAAGAGCGGCGCGAAGCGAGCCATGGCCGCAAAGCGGTTGAAGAAGTCATCCTCGGGGCCGAAGACGATGGAGGGGCGGATGATGATGGCATCGGGGAACTCCTCCAGGACGGCCTGTTCGGATTCCGCCTTGGTGCGGGCGTAGGCTGACCGGCTCTTCGGATCGGCACCGATAGCCGAAATGTGGATGAAGCGCTTGGCTCCAGCCTCGCGCGCGGCCCTGGCCACGGCACGGGCACCTTGTACGTGCACGGCAGTGAACGTCTGCCTTCCGGTGGGGGTCAGAATGCCGACGGCATTGACTACTGCCGTTGCATCCCTGACCGCGTTGGCGACCGACTCCGGATAGCGCACGTTGGCCTGAACGGCGTGGATCTGCCCGAGCCGGCCCATCGGCTGCAGATGGCCGGCGAGGTCTGGACGCCTCACGGCTGCTCTGATCCGCCACCCGCGGCGGGCCAGCCGTTGAACCGCATAGCGGCCTACGAACCCCGATCCGCCAAACACGGTCACCAGACCGCCGAAGGCGAGGTTTGCCGACATGCCAGTGGATCTCCTGCCATCCGCTGCCCATATATTCTTGAGGCGCAGCAATATACGACCGCCCAGGCCCTGTGAAGTGACGGCCCGCACAATTGACATTGGAAGCGCTCGGCTCTAACTCATGAGCCGCATCGACGTGCCCAGGTGGCGGAATTGGTAGACGCACTAGTTTCAGGTACTAGCGGGGTAACACCCGTGGAGGTTCGAGTCCTCTCCTGGGCACCATCTACTACAAAGGTAGTTGATTTTTCTTACTTTTTTGTTGTTTTCTTTCCCACCTTCCGGGCTTCCGTACTTTAGGTGGGAAAGTTTCCGGCACTGTTTGTTCTCGAGAGCAGGTGACCGTGGTTCAAAGCGAGCTGCCTGCGATTGGCCGCTTCAGTATACCGCTCGGCTTGCTTCAGCGTCCGCCAACCGAAGATCGCCATCAGCACGTGAGTAGATGCACCCCTCTCAGCTAAGTACGTCGCCGCGGCTTTCCGCAAACCATGCGCAGAGCGATCGACCAGCCCCGCTTCTCTGCACCGATCGCGAAACCAGTTTGTGAACCCCGCCGCTGTGAATGGTTGACCACGCTCTGTGACAAGGAATGTCAGGTCACCTGTGGGGCTCTTATCCAAGACCTGCTGCAGCTCCGGTAGCACCGGAACGGTGACGATGGTAGGTGTGCGGTTGCGCCCCTTGTGTTGTCGCCAACTTAAGCAGCCGTCGCGCATATGCTGCCGGCCGAGTTGCACTACGTCAGAGCGCCGGGCGCCAGTGTAGATGAGCAGTTCGAACGCTAGGCGCGCCTTGCTGCCGATCGGGTGGCGGGCCTTAAACTGCTCAATATCCTTCTCTGACCAAGTCGGAAAGCCACCTGTCCGTTTGGGTTTCAGGAAATCGACGTCCCGCGCAGGATTGCCAGTAATCCCAAGTTCCCGGTTTTCAGGCTTCAGTGCCCATCGGAACATTGCCCGGAGCCGCCGCACGCGATTGTTGGCGCCCTCGGGATGGTCAGCTTTCCGGTCCCGGAGTATCGCCACGCTCTTTGCTGAGAATCGCGATAAGGGACAGTCGCCGAAAATCTCCTTAGCGCCGGGTGCAATTGGCTCTCGGTAGATGCTATCAAGGATGAGGCGCGTCACATGCTGGGTTCTAGGATCGAGCTCTCGAAATGCCGACGAGTTCAACCACTTGACACCAAGCCATCGGAGCGTTCCCGGAATAGGTGCCGTGCTCGGTGACGTCTTGAACTCACCGGCCTCGCTTTGCCGCATCAGTTCATGATAGCGCCGGTCGAATGCTTCCGTACCTGGCTTCTCATGCATTCGAATTTTCTTGTGGCCTTTTCCGCGCCAGAAGTAGATACGAACGTTTCCCCAACGGTCCACGTCCTCGTAGACGTACCTACGCTTAATTGTAACCATTGGCGGTTACCCTCTCATACCGACTGTCTGATCCAAGGATCATCATCATCGTCGTCTCTGCTCAGCGCACTAATGGCTTGATCGATTTTCCGGACATCCCAGAGGACGCGGCTGTAAATGCGAAGAGCCTTGGGCATTAGCCCATCCTCCACCATTCGATCAAAAATCGTGGGACTGACGCCTACATATTCAGCCGCTTGTACTCGAGAGAGCAAGCGCGGCATGACACCAGGAGGTAGAACAGACGAGCTGTTTCGGGTTCGCCGCGAGGAGTGTTGGTGACCGATCCGATCATCCTCACTTGTGCCAGAGGTGCTAGGCTGCTTAGGAACGCGCGTACGACCACGGCGCCTCCTCGACGGAGCCCGCTCAGAAGGCGTTCGCATGGGGATTTCAACCTCTGTAGCGGGGCCCGACGCAAAAAAGCCGGCACGCACAGAGTGCGGCCGGTCCTGATCATCGGGCCAATTTTGTGGTGATTTTTATGCTAACGCGGCTGCCGAGTACGCCGCTTTCTTGAGCGGCAGCAAGAATTCACTTTTCAGCGCAACAAAAAACCCGGAACAATATCCCTCGTTCCGGGCACTCGTCTCGCGATTTGTAGCAATAATCTTGCTGCACTAACGGTTTTCCTGCAAGTTCCGCCAATGCGACATTCAGACGCATAGCACTCTCATCGATGTTCAGCCCCCACCAGCCAGACACGGAATCGGCCTCCTCGGCCAAACCTGGGGCAGGAAACGGCATCGTGGCAGGCGACTGCCGGTCAGCTCGGACAGACGCGGAGGCTCGAAGCTGCGTCCTCCGGCTCACGCCCAAGTCCTCAGTCGCCTGATCTATCCTCGCCGCGGCAGATGTGCGATACGAAGCTTGTCGAGTCTGGCAGCGACGCATTCTCGAAAGCGGAGCAGTTCGCATGGAGCCTTATCTTCTGATCGTCTACCTTGCCATGAAGCCCGGCGATGCGCCCACCCCGCCGCCGCAAATGTTTGAGCGCCCATCCCGCGCCGACTGCCTCAGGGAGGCCGACCGCATTCATCGGCTGAACCTTGGACAGGCGATCTGCGTGCCCAAAAACCGGCTTACTGTTATCGCGGGATAGCTTGTCGCCTAAGCTCGGCTCCCAATTTGCCGGGTTCCAAATGAAAGAATTTTCGCTGATCATCCACCTGCTGAGTAACGCTAACAATCCGAACATTCCGCCCGAAGCCATCTGGTTCCCCACGCGGGAAGCTTGCGAGGCGCGCCGAGCGCTCGTGCTGAAGTACAGGACCGCACGCCAGGTGGAATGCGTGCACTGGAGCGAGCGCATTTTCACAATTGCCCATTGAGGTCTATTCTCGCTGAATTCCCACAAAAAGCCTATCATAAGCTTCGGCCTAAACCGTGCAAGCGAACCGTGCGGCGTCGCCCCATTTCTGGATTGCTGATGCCACTTATTTCGTGCTTATGGTATTGAATACAACATCGATTGGGGAGCCATGTTGTGCAAAAAAATTCCGAATTTTCATGCTCTTAAATCGGCTGTTTGCAGTGAACCATTCGGTATACGACGCGTTGCAGGTGTCCAAGCTGCAACGTCTATTCGGATTGGGCGGGGAGCTTGGGCACGGTGCTTCAACTGAGGCGCCCCCAGCGCTAGTCGTGTGTGTGTCGGAGGACTTCTTCGCAATTGCGAGGAATTAAGCCCCACCTTGCCCGTAGATTTCTCGTGCTCGCCTGATGATTAGCTGCTGGACGGCTCCGAAAAACTCGGCGCCGTGGCCCCGGCCTCCCATTTCTTCGGCAGCTTCGAATCCATGTTCACAGGCGCTCACCATCAATGCTGCCGCAAGTTCGATGCGTGTTGCCAACTTCATGCCTTGGCGCTCAATTGGAGCGAGCGCCTTCAAGCACTCCTTCACCTGCTTGAAATCGGCATCGCTGAAAGGCGATAGCAGCAGTTCTGGTATTCTGGTGTGCCAGCCGGGGATTGCAGACCCCAGAACCAGCGGCGTTAGGGTCAGGTCTTTCGAATGACCTGTTGCCTCAGCGCTCGTGACGGGCACGGGAGGTAGCCGTTTCTTTCCTTTTGACGGTTTCAGCCGCTTGCCGGCCGCCGCGAGACGCCGCCGTTCTTCATCCTCGGCTCTACACTGTTGCTCAATCCGGTTTTAGAGAGCATCCCAGAGATGACTAGGCAGAACATCTTCGCCCAAGTCCACATGCTCCCATCTGGGCTTGGATCTTCTCGGGTAGCTACCGGGTTCGGGGAGGCCAGCAATATACAAAGTCATCTGAGATCCCGCCCAGCCGATGTAGGGAGCCTGCTTGTGCAGGTCAAAGTATTCCCATTCGGGAGTGTGTTCATATTCGACGCAGGCCTTCCGAACCACTCGGATGGTCAACAACTCGAAGGCAATGTCAAACAGGTAATGGCCTGTGAATGCTGGGTATCGCAGAGAATGGCCCCAACTTTCAGCTCGCGTGATCACATCGTCGAGGTTGATCTTAAGGGTGGAGGCCAACTCCAGGAGTTTGCTGAGTGGCATCTCGTCGATGTTGTCACGATCACGGACGAACTTCTTGAGGCGCCGGTGTTCCTTCAACGTCAGCCGTAGCTCATCAATTGCCCAAGTCGGAAACGAGGTGTTCACTGCCAACTGTCCTGCTTCATGGTATCGGGGCGCACTGGTGTCCCAGCTCTTACATGCCCCCGCTTTGTTCACGCTCATTGGGAAGCGCGACCGTTAGCCATGCTGGTTATTGTGGGACGTTGACCACAATCGCCTTTGTCCTTTTGAAAGACACACCAGCCGACGCTGTGGGAAGGGGCGCACAGGAACAACAATGGTGCCCTCGGAGGGGTCGCCAGCGACCGAAAATTCGTTCTCCAGGGCCAGCAGGCCGGTCAACGCGGCTAGGGCGGCGTCTACTTAGTCTCCGTTCTTCAGCAACTTCACGTCGACTCGTTGCCTCTTAAGGACCTTGCGGGGAACTTAACCTTTCCCATTTGCCGAGGACAGAGATCGCCTCGCAAGAGTACCGCCGTCGCGTGAGGGAAGACTTCGATAGCTGTCCCCTCAACAGGAGCAGGCATGTCACGGGAGCCCGCTTGATAGCGTGGGAACAGGGGAGCAATTTTGTCGTAGACCTTCCTGCCGGCACGCATCCACTCGCAAAAGTATGAGAACCAGGGTCGGTCGGCGTCCAAAACAGATTTATCCCACGTTTACGAAGCTCACGTTCAGCTAGTCGGCTGCGACCACTCCTAGCCCATGCCTGGGCGCATCGATAGCTACTACCGCAATGGCCAGGGTCCAAACTGCCATGCACGCGATAATTGTGACCGTCTGGGTGCCCTCTAAGAACATGCAATGACCCCGCTATTGCTACTAGCGGGGTCACGCCGGCAATTGACCTTTGGGATGCCGAGCCCACGCGAAGAGGTCGTTTGCTTGCGAAAAGCCGACCGCCTCTCGCTTTGCTACAAAGCAGTTTGTATTCTATCCGCCTGCTAAGCACAAGGGGAGGGGTGATGCAGCGCATCTTCGGTTTCGACATCGGGACGACGTCGATCGGCTGGGCGGTAATTGACCATGATGCCGCCAGAGCCGTTGGATGCATTGTTGGGATGGGTGTTCGGATATTTCCAGAAGCGCGCGACCCGGATGGCACGCCGCTCAACCAAATCCGACGTCAAAAACGCCTCATCCGCCGACAGTTGCGACGGCGCAAACTCCGGCGCCGCGCACTAAACGAGTTGCTCAACGAAGCCGGGCTCTTGCCGCCTTTCGCGAAGGGCAAGCGGGTAAATGGCAGCTATGTGCGAAGCTCCTGGGAAGAAGTCATGCAGCTGCCGCCACTCGAGCTGCGGAAGAAGGCCTTAGCAGAGAGGCTTGAACCCTACGAGCTTGGGCGCGCTCTCTATCACCTTGCGCATCGGCGTCATTTCAAAGGACGGGACGTCGAGAGCGACACGCCAGTAGAGAGCTCCGCTGAGGAGAAAGCAGCGCAGTCCGCTCGCGCAACGACAGTGCAAATCCTGCAGGAGAGCGGAAAGACACTCGGGGAGATGTTAGCTGAACGTGCCCCGACCCGAGGCGAGATCCCCAGACAGAGGACGCGCGGTATCCACGCCCTCCGCGAGCATGTCATTGAGGAGTTCAACAGAATCATCGAAGCCCAACGACGACACCACCCCATCCTGCGCGATCCGGTTTTCGTGGATCAGCTGCGGAATGTGGTCTTCAGTCAGAAGCCAATTTTTTGGCGTACGAATACGTTGGGTGAATGTCCGTTCGTTCCAGGTTCTCCACTTTGTCCCAAGGGCTCCTGGCTCTCTCAACAGCGCCGGATGCTCGAAAAGCTCAACAATCTCTCAATCGTCTGTGGTAATCTCCGACCACTCGATTCGGAAGAGCGTGCGGCAATTCTCGAAAAGCTTCAGGTTCAAGCGTCGATGACCTGGGCCGCCGTGCGAGCTGCCCTCAAGCCGGTGTACGCAAAACGTGGCGAGCCCGGCGCAGAGCAAGCCCTTCGCTTCAATCTGGAGCTCGGCGGCGAATCGAAGCTAACCGGCAATCTAGTCGAAGCGAAGCTCGTCAGCATTTTCGGTGAGCGTTGGAAGACCCACCCGCACCGGCAAGCGATCCGCGACGCCATCCATGAACGTTTGTGGAAGGCCGATTACGTGGAGATTGGTACCCAGCGCGTCGTTATACTGCCCGAGACCGAGCGCCGTAGGCGCCGCGCGGAGCTCGCGAAAAAGTTCATCCATGAATACGACATTTCGGACGCTGAGGCGAAGGCTCTGAGTGAGCTTCAGCTCCCCGCCGGCTGGGAGCCCTATTCGGTAGAGGCGCTCCGGCGGTTTCTTCCCCTCTTGGAGCAGGGTGTCCGCTTCGGCGCGCTCGTGGCCGGTCCGGAATGGACGGAATGGCGCGAGGCAAACTTTCCAAACCGCAAGCAACCCTCAGGCGGAAGCCTTGATCTCCTACCAAGTCCTGCTAACTCCGGGGAGCAAAAGCGCCTCGCTGCAATCCGCAATCCAACCGTCGTTCGCGTTTTGAACGAGCTGCGGAAGGTTACGAACAACTTGATTCGCGTTCATGGCAAACCCGACCTCATACGAATCGAGCTGGCGCGGGAAATTGGCCTATCGAAGCGCGAGCGCGCCGAAATCCGGGAACAGCTGCGGCGGCAGGAAAAGCGTCGTCGCGAGGCTGAGGAGGACCTGAAATCAAAAGGCATCCTCCAACCAACGCGGGCCGAAATCGAAAAATGGTTGCTATGGAAGGAAAGCCAGGAGCGATGCCCGTATACCGGCGATCACATCAGCTTCGACGCACTCTTTCGGAATGGCGAATACGATGTGGAGCATATCTGGCCGCGCTCACGCTCATTGGACGACAGCTTTCGCAACAAGACTCTATGCCGACGCGATGTGAACATAGAGAAAGGAAATCGGACACCCTTCGAGTTCTATCAAAGTCGACCGGATGAATGGGCGGCCATCGTTACCCGCCTTCGCGGCATGACGGCCAAAGGGCGATCAGCAGGCATGCCCTATGGCAAGGTTAAGCGGTTTTTAGCCGAGTCAATGCCGGAGGATTTCGCAAACCGGCAGCTCACCGACACCAGCTATGCTGCGCGAGAGGCTGTCACCTTTCTGAAGCGGCTGGGATCAAAATCGGGTGCTGGAACGTCGGTTGCCGTACAAGCTGTGGCCGGCCGTGTCACCGCGCAGCTGCGCCGTCTTTGGCAACTCAACAATATGCTGGCCGATAACGCCGAAAAGACTCGCTCTGATCACCGTCACCATGCGATTGACGCTCTGGTCGTCGCTTGCACCGATCCCGGTATGGTTCACCGTCTTTCCCGCTACTGGCAGCAGAAGGACGACCCGCGCGCTGAGCGCCCGCACTTACCTGCGCCATGGCCCGGTATTCGGGCCGAGGTGCAACAACTGAAGGATTGCGGTGAGATCAGAATTTCGCACCGCGTACGGAAAAAAGTTTCCGGTCCGCTCCACGATGAGATGCCGTACGGAGACACCGGCAAGGAGATAATGAAAAACGGCACTATTCTTGGCGTGTTCGTCAAGAGAATGCCAGTCGAGAAGTTGTCTCTTGAAACCTTGAAGATCGATGACGTTGCTCAGATTAGCAAGACAGCAAAGTTCGTAGTGCGGGACAAGGCCATTCGCGAAGCCTTGAGAAATCACCTCGCTGCGGCCGGTGGCGATCCCAAGAAGGCTTATCCCCCATATCCGAGAGTCACGCCCAATGGCCCGGAAATTCGGTCTGTGCGTGTCCTCTCGCTTCAGCAAAAGAGCCTCATGGCGCCGGTGGCGATGAGCTGGAATGGGGAGAGAGAGAGACAGCCGAACGGCTTTGCCGAGTTGGGGACCAACCACCACGTCGCGATCTATCGAACGTCCAGCGGCAAAGCCGAATATGAGATCGTCAGCCTTTATGAAGCTGCGCGGCGCCTGGCCCGAGGAGAACCGATTGTCCGTCGACAGCGCGACGGGGCGAAGTTTGTTATGTCTTTGGCTGCCGGAGAGGCAGTCGAGTTCCTGGATGGGGAAAGGAAAGGCATTTGGATCGTGCAAGGCGTCTGGGCCAATGGGCAGGTTGTACTAACGCGAGATTATGATGCTCGTCCTACCAGCAAAAAGGAATCCGAACGACTCGGCATGAGCGGCAAAAGGGAAGAATTCTATCCGAAAGTATCAACCCTTATTTCAGACTCGGTACGCAAAATCTCCGTAGACCCAATTGGCCGCATTAGGGTAGCCAACGACTGAAGCTCGCTATGGCTGGAAAGATTGTCGAGTTCTCAACCAGGGGTACGCGTTTCTCAATAACACACCGCCAGCTTGTCGTCGAAAGACCTGAGCACCCGAAGGCTACGCTTCCGATCGAAGATCTTGGCGTTGTGATTGTCGATGACGTGTGCGCCACTTACACCCAAAGCGTATTCATTGAGTTGCTCACGTCAGGGGTGACATTGATAATCACCGGCCGCAACCATCTGCCCCTCGGCATGATGCTGCCACTCGCCGGTCATCATATCCAAACGGAGCGTCACCGAGCCCAGCTGGAAGCGAGCCTTCCGACAAAAAGCGGATCTGGCAAGCGATACGCGCGGCACTGTGCTTCCATTGAGAACGCGGAAATTCATGTGCAACGTATGGGGGCGCTGGTCCCACCCGTCGGCGAGGTTCGGTTCTTAACGATAACCGACCGCCAATATGGCCGAATCAAAGTTTACGTCGGCAAAAAGCGGCAGCCAACCCCGCCTTCGCCTTCCCAGCTCGAGTTTTTCTAGATGCTGGAAAGGCGAATAGCGGTTTATGTTGAATGAGTTAGCCGAGGCCTAGAGTAGCAAAACGAGAGACGGCCGCAATCCGCAGCCAGAATTCGAGCGTGCCTGCGCTTTGTCAGAAGAGTAGCAAAACGAGAGACGGCCGCAATCCGCAGCGGGGGCTATGTACGACATCAACTCTATTGGAGAGTAGCAAAACGAGAGACGGCCGCAATCCGCAGCCCGAGGACGAAGAAGGGTATGTCTGGATCGAGAGTAGCAAAACGAGAGACGGCCGCAATCCGCAGCTGATCGAGCGTAACGGCGACATCATCAAAGAGAGTAGCAAAACGAGAGACGGCCGCAATCCGCAGCTGAAGGAGCCAGGCTCAGTGCACCCCGACCACCCCGTGTGGCGGGCCTGCAAGCGACCTTGGGACCTTGGAGGGGCATTCGAGATCTGCTGCCTACGGCGTCAGCGCCGATGGCTCGGTGGTCGTTGGCGTGTCGCGAAGGGACCGTCTCGGTCGTGCCTTCCGCTGGGAAAACGGCGTCATGGAAGAACTCCGCACTCTGGGAGGCCCGTCATCTGCAGCCTTCGGCGTCAACGCGGACGGCTCGGTAGCCGTCGGATGGTCTCTCACCTCATTAGGAAGCCAGCATGCCGTCCTTTGGGAGGGCAGCAAATCGATAATCGACCTCGGCACCTTGGGAGGCCAGAACTCTTGGGCCTATGGCGTCAACGCCGACGGCTCGGTGGTCGTCGGATGGTCTGAAACCAAATATGGTTTCACGCATGCCTTTCGCTGGGAAAACGGCGACATGAAGGACCTCGGCACTTTGCCAGGCGACACCTCGTCTCAAGCCTATGGCGTCAACGCCGACGGCTCGGTGGTCGTTGGCGTGTCGGAAAAAGCCGGTTTCGGGCGTGCCTTCCGCTGGACTGAAAAGACGGACATGCAGGACCTTAAGGCACTGCTAGAAAACGCTGGTGTCGACATGACCGACATTGACTTGCTAGACGCCACCGGAGTTTCGGACAACGGCCACTTTATCGTCGGGACCGGCTTATTTTCGGGGCAACAACGCGCCTATATCGTTCGCTACGACGACGGCACAACAGCGGGCTTGACGACAACGGATAAGTTGAAGAACTCCATTAATCAGCTCGCTGAGACCCGCGCCGGTCTGTTGGCCCAGCACCACGGGTTTGCGGCGCCGCTACTAGGAACGGACAAGCCGATGACCTCGGGCAATGAGACCGGTGTGTTCGTCAGCGGCGGCTCAGTCTCCGGCGGCGGCTTCCTGCGCTACGGCTTGGGTCAGGGCCTTGCCCTGCTGGGGGGCATCTCATACGCCAAGGAGAGCTATCCCGATGCCGACCTCGATCGCGGCTTCACCGGGGCGCTGGCGATGCAATATTTGCACACCTTGTCCGGCTGGTGGCATCCTTTCGTCGAGCTTGGCGGCTGGGTGGCTCCTGAGGCCGAGCTCAGCTTTTCCCGCACCTACGCCAACGGCGCCGGCACCGCCACAGGCACCGGCCACACGCACGGCGACCTGTCCTATCTCTACGAGCGGGCCGGCATCCTGCTCACCGTCAGCGACGACGATCAGATCGCCCTTTCAGCCGAAATCGGACGCCAGCGCATGGCAGTCGAGGGCTACAGCGAGGGGGCGGATGGGAATCCATTCGAGGCGCATGTTTTCCCCGGCACCGATCGGGCGGACATCATCAAAGCCCGCTTGCAGTGGTCGCATCGCTTCACGGACGATTTGGACGCCACGGTTTGGGCGGCAGCGGTGCAGGCCTTCAACCACGAAAGCGGCCTTCGAGGGAGAGTGTGGGGCCTTGGAAGCTTCGTACCGGCGAGCCTCGACGAGCTTACCTGGGCCGAGTATGGCGCGCGGGTCGGCTACAAGGTGACCGACGTGAAGACGCTGGACCTGTTCATGACCGGCGTTTCCGGGGATGACGGCATTGACACGCGCGTTCATGCTGGTGCCGGCTTGCGCTTTCAGTTCTAGGGGCTGGGCTACGAACGCGTCGGGCTCAACTGTCCTCTGATCGATTGCCACCCGATGGCGAGACCGTGTTCGTCGCAGGGCCAGGGATGGACGAGGCTTGGACGGGCAAAGCCCGGGGGACCGAACGAAGCGTTGCGTGTTGCGCGCTGACCTACCGCTAACGCACGCAGAGAAAGGAAGCATGACATCCCGCCCAGTGGCGGCCGTCAAGAATGCGTCTGTGGGCAGCGTCGGAACACACGGAATGGTTCTGGCGCGCGGTTGGTGCTTCTGCGAGGGCGCGCGATTAGCGTGCAACACGACGCCGAAGTTGCATATCGGGCCGTGCCAGAGAGGTGCCCGGGGGATGCCAGTCCTGAATTGACGCGCCAAGTGTAACACATTACGTTACACTCATGATCCGCTCGTTCAGACACAAGGGACTGGCCGAGCTCTGGGCAATTGGAAAGACGCGAAAGATCGACGCCAAGTTGCACAGTCGAGTTCTCAGGCGTCTCGAGGTTCTGGACCAGGCCGAGCGGCCCGAGGATCTGAACGTGCCAGGGTTCGATTTCCATGCGCTCAGGGGCTACCAGCCGAAACGCTACACCATTCATGTGAATGGCCCCTGGTGCATCACCTTTGAGTTCCACAACGGCGACGCGTGGCGCGTCGACCTTGAGCAATACCACTGAGGCAAAGATGTCTGAGTTCCCCGCCAAGCGTGACCCGAACCGAGCTCCTCCGCACCCGGGCGAGCTGCTAAGAGAGGATATCCTTCCGGCTCTCGGGCTGACGGTCACGGAGGCCGCGGAAGCGCTCAAAGTGACCCGCCAGACCCTACATCGCATCCTCGCCGGGAAGGCTGCTATTACGCCAGCGATGGCGCTTCGGCTGGGGCGGTTCTGCGGAAACGGTCCGCGCCTCTGGCTGCGCATGCAGGAGGCCTATGACCTTTGGCATGCGGAACGCGAAATCGCCGACGAGCTCGCGGCCATCAAGCCTGCCCGGGCTGCATGAGGCATGGCCATGCCGCGCCAACCTGCTGCATCGATCGAAACTGCACGGTCCGGCCGATCGGGATCGATGCCGGAGGGCGGCTCGGGGGCATGGCTGAGCGCGACCGAAGCGGAGCTCTATGCCGAGTTCACGAGCTTAGTCCGACGCCTTGGTCGCCGGGGCGTGTCGGGTATGTACGTGAGGATTGCTAACGTAGCGGAGGCAGTTGCAAAGGCACACGCCGAGGGGCGGCCAGCAATCCGCGAGCTTACTCGGGCCTTGGACGCAGCGCGCTCTGCAGAGGCCGCACAGCGCAAGAAGCGTTGGGCTTACTACGACCAGGTTCTCGGGCAGACCTCCGAGGAAATTATGTTTGGTTGCCTAATCGGATTGGTCGCACTCGGGGTCATCCTTTACGGGATCTCGATCGGATGGCAGGGCGCATTCTACGTTGGTGGGTTCTTGATTGTCGTAGCTCTCCTTCTCTTCAGCCCAGCCATTTGGCGGCTCACCCGGCCTGGACCGTTTTGAGTTCAACTCGGACCGTCTTAGTCGAGCAAACCGAACGGCAGGAAATCCATTCGGCGCTATGCAACTCTGAGCACTTTGCCCCTGATTCCCACTGCCGATAACGATAATTTGCGGCAGTTGTAGCCCACTGGATAGCCATACAACCCAGTCGTTGGCAGAAGCGTTGGCCGCCATGCCTCGCTCATCAGTTTCTATTTTTTCACCCGGAACGTCGAGGCCACGTTCCGGATGCCGCACAATCGGGCCCTGACTACTTTGGAGCCATTGGCGGCCATCTTCCCTGGGCACATGGCCCCGGTTGTCCGCCGTGCCAGTGACGGGGAACGCGAGCTCAGCATGCTCTCATGGGGCTTCGTGCTCCCACAGAACGGCAAGGCGCCGCGACGCGTCACGAACGTCCGCGATGGAGATTCCGCAAGCGGAAAAACGCAAAATTCACCTCTTCGAATTATGCTCATTCGCTTGATGCGGCCGCAGAATCTCCCCGGGCACCACTGACTACATGTCGCTCAGATTCCGCCGGTGGTTCACAAGCGCCATCGCCTTCCTCAAAAACGAAGTGTCGCGGGATAATGTCTTTACTTGCCAAATGGCAGCGCAGACGCCATGCCATAAAATCGTGACCAAAGAAATGCGGATGGGCAATCCCGGTTGTAAATCTTTCGTCTATCCTGCCGTCCTCTGATGGAGCTCCTTGACCGACTTCGACTTATCAAAAGTCACGAACCAATTGGGACGTGCACACCACCCCCTCCCCTTTGACATCGTTTCGATACCCCCTAGCAACTGCCATGTGGGGTGCCGCTACTTTGCAAATCTTTTCAGGGTATCGTTGATCGGTCGAAGCATTTTCTCATACGCCCAACGTGCTTCTCGTGCCCTAACTCCGAAAAGCTTAACTCCGAAGAATCGATACAAGTACTCATTGAAGTACATCGGTATTCGCCAGCCAATGCTATCAAGTCGAGCGGGGGACCAAACGCGCTCGAAATTGAAGTCGTCACAGAATCTGGTTTTCGACTTATTTACCGGGCCGGGTTTAGCGCTCGCAGTCTCTGGATACTCAGTCAGCAAAACAACCCGCACCTATCCGGGGCTGCAGCTGTTCGGCAAGCGCTTGCAGGCCGGACTTAAAATCCTTTTTCGATACGCTCGGCGACCAACTGCCTGGCACAAGCCTCCGCTCCATTCGAACGCCTAATTCGCCTACACTTATAAATTACTTCAGCGAGCACCGGTCCGAATCCGGCATCATTTCCCCCAACCGATAAGACAATCAAGGTTGGTTTGCGGTACCGCTTGCAAACGCCATTTTGTTTCTCAATACAAAGATCATCTTTAGCTTGCTCTATTTGAGCAGGTAGAACTTCGCAATTCCTGGCGCTTTGGAATGCCGGCAGCGTAACTCCAAACTCCCTCTTGAGGTACTCGAGATGTGATCGCGGCTCCAGGGTGCGTGGCGCACCTTCAAAGCCATAGCATCTCATTAGTTTATCCTCCAAAGATGATGCGAAACATATCCTCTCTGGCGACCAAATCCGGCCGCAAAGCTAGAATGCAATAGCCTAGAATCCTTATTGTGTGACCGCAAAGCAACAGACGCCCCTGAGCTAGCGTGCTAGGAAATATACGTTAATCCCTTAGTTTGTTGTTTGATCGGCGATTGACATGTTCAGTTGCCGCGCCAGTCGGGTCGTGCGCTCCTTGAATTCAGGCGAGCACCGGAAGTTGAGCTGTGTGCGTACCGCCCCGCGGATTGTCTGGCGCGCCGCGACGGCCAGACCAGTTCGTGAGCGATCCTTGCGGATGGAGATCGACGACCCGCGCCTTACTGGCAGCACGGACGGCCAGACACGACGTCAGTGTCGTCTTACCCGTGTGCCGCCTTTTGTGTTGATGACGCCGATGGAGTGCATGCCCCCTCCGCATGTCTAGGCATTTCACCTCTACTTTGATGATACCTAGCTTTTTCTGTCTTGCTTAGTCGTTCCCCAATGCCTAGGCATTTTGCCTGGCGCTATACATTCCACCCTCATCCCCGTGACCGACGATCACCACTAGTCTTGACGTTGCCGATCACCGCTTGTCCGCCATCGTTGACGTGCACGTGCTCGACTCGCACATATTGCGACTGCCCGCCTTTCAGCCTTCTGAGCTGCTCCGTCTGTACCGCAGTAACCTTGATGAGCTGGGCTGCCGCAGCGGCCAACACGGGTTGCTGTCGTCCGGTGGTGTTGCTAAGCGAGTTCAGGACCTGCATGGCAGCGGCGTGGGCGCAGGCCAGCTGAATGGCAGCGACGGCTTCGATTTCATTCCTGGGTTGCGCACCTTCAATGATGGCGAGCACCGCATTAACGGCGACTTCGCTCGTGCCTTGGTAAGGCAGCCTGGAAGCAATCTCAATCTGGCGCAGCGTTGCGGCGACAAAGTCGGGTGATGCCGTGCCGAGCGCCTTCTTCAACCTCGCCCACCAGTCCCTTTTCATGCTTTCCGGAGCGTAGGCAACGTGATAGTCGCAATTAACGCGCCTGAGTTTGACCCTGACAGGTCGCTTGGATGCTGGCACAGGGCGTGCCGGCAGCTGATCTTTTTTCGTCATTTCTGCCTCGGCTTTGCGAACTGCCTGACGAGCTCTCGCGCCCATCTCCTCTCCTCCACTGCTTGTTGGGTCCAATAGCCGTCGCGATAGTTGCCATTGGCGGGCCCCTGCGGAGCTCCTGGGCTCAGCCCGCCGTGCAGCCGGCACCGGGCTCTTCCGCGGATGGCGGGAGATTGGCAAGGCGTGCCGGCCCGGGTCCTGGCACCGCAGCGCGGCGCGGCCCGCATATTGGCCAGCCGCGCTTCAGTCCCTTGGTTCATGGGGTTGAGTTCCGATTTGCCAATCACCCCCTAAACAGAATCGTTCGGCCCACGGCATGCTTGTGCCGTTGACCCACAAACTGCTGTTGGCTGAACACATTTCCAATTGGATGATTTGAACCGTTTGCCGCTCGCTGTTGTAGCTCAGCGTGTCGGTTGACGTGGGGCCCCGGTTGAGCCCCAATCGCGAGAAGTGCCTAGGATGTCACGCCAGCCGTGCAGGCGTCCCATCTCAAATGCCAAAAGTCGCTTAGAGATGCCTGACGGAAAGCGCATCGTGACAAACTCGCCACCGAGTACAATCGCGATCTCACATCCTGACCAGCGATATTGATTGCTTGTGAAGCCGAGGTCTTTCAAAGTCCTCTCAACTTCAGCCTTGATCTCAGACCGCGTCATAGTCTGCTCCTGTTGCAATGTCTCTCCAGAGCCCAATAGGCCCCGCCAGCCGCGCTAGGCTGGCACACCTTTGCCGTCCCTCAATCTCGTGGAACGGCTTCTAACGAGACGGCATTTTGCCTACGCAGCCCATCCGCCGCATGCGGCCGGAGTCTCAGGGCGACGGCGAACTTGTCACTCACCTTACAACGGGCTCGCGCCAGTATGTAGAACCGTACTCTCAGCAGAAGATTTCTCGTGATCGTGGAACAAGCCAACGTTCGTCTACTGTGCATCCGGACAAGCTGGCATGCTTAGGAACTCTGATTCACCCTTTTTTCTGTCGTGGATCCATTTCCAGCCGCTGTATTCCGGAAAGATTGCCCGTGCGGCAATTTCAAGGTTTTCACAAAAGTCGCGCTCAATTTGGTAAGCGACAAACTCGTTGGGAGCTCGCAGGAAAAGGGTACCATCCTTGAACGCCTCGCAGTGGACCTTTCCGAACCACAACCGCGCGGAAGCTCCGTCCCGCTGCGAAGAAATCGACTTGCGGATTGCCAAAGTCTCCGCGGGCATGGGTCCATCATTGTCCTGCTCGAGATCAGGAAGCAGGTGATTAAGCTCCGCCTCTGACAGCGACGCCTTCTCTCGAGCTAGCCGCTTCGCACATTCCAAAGCTTGCGCCACCGTCGGCCAGGATGATCGTGTCGAGATCATCTCGTCAGCTACTGCAGAGAGCACATCGGCCGAAAACCCTGCAAGTTTTTCTCCTAGAGCGCGTGCATGTCCGCAAGACAAGTTGGCACGTATCGGCAATGCTTCTCTCAATGGGATGAGCAAGTTCTTGACAACGTGACCCTGCCCCTTTTGCACCAACTCGTCAAATACTTGCACAAGTTCACACAACTCCTGATGGGCGTTTTTTTCTTGTATTCTCTTTCTGTTATTGTGAGTATTATTCTTGTCACCACCGAAATGTATTTTTTCGGCACTATCGGGCGAATTTCTTGTCACTATCGATCCGGATTTTTGTCACCACCATCGCTCCCATCGACGCGTATTTTCTGGGCCACTTCAACCAAGATCGGAAGGGTCGTCTCGCCCCGTCGATGCACCTTAGTTCTGTGCCCTGAGACCGGCACGATCCGCCTCAGTACATATCCATATCCGTCGAGCCGTTGCATCGCTCGCATGATCTCGCGCTCTGACCGCTTTAGAGCGTCGGCAATGGCATTGATCCCATGCCAGTCGAAGCCCTTCTTCCGGTTGATGACCGACATCAAGTAGGTAAGCAGGGCCCGATCAGTAGCATTCAATCGTTTGTCCGTACTCGCTGTAAGTTCAACAGATCGAACGACGCGCGGCCAGTGCCGGTCGGAAATTCCAGCCACCCCCGCCGCAATGATGTCGAATTGATCCTCTGTGTAGATCTTCGTCTTTGTCCGATCTAGGGGTGGACGACCACGTCGCTTTCTGCTCGATTGAAGCTGAACAACCTCAGCCGGTCGCTTGTGGTCTGCGCCGTTGTTCCCGATCACCGAAACTGATGTGACGTTCATACACGTTGCGCCTCCAACGCATGTTGTGCGGCTCCGGTCTGCTGGTGGCAGATCGGCCGAGAGGGTTTCAGGCTGGCGGTGGATTTCGTTTGGTCTTGGGGTTACAGCAGCTCTGAGCATAGCAAAGGGGCGAGCACCGTCGCCGGTGACTCGCCCCTTTCCAGCTCGGCAGCGGCATCAGCCCGACTGGTGGGAAAGATGCCTGCGCAAAAGCCTAGAATTCTATGGAAAATGCTTGGTCGCTGGGAAAAGATAACTCTTTGAAGAGCTTAGCTAATTAGATATCTCTCCTGGGCACCAACACACAGCCAAGCTCCTGATTTGGCTTAAGTTTCGAGCATCGAAGGATTTTCCGGCCGCCCACTGGTACACAGGGGTGGTGCACAATGGTGCTTTGCATGGCTCGTCCAACGCGGCGATCCGGGTCGAACAATCCTTACTTCCGCAAACGTGTTCCCACCGACGTTCTCCGCATCGCTCGCGGTCAGTCCGTGGTGTTCAGATTTCCAGGAGAACAGCCGGGCGATCCTGAGGTCATCTCAAGGGTGACAATCGCCCCGATCATCAAGGTCTCACTCCGGACTCGGGACCCGGCACTTATCCGCTTACGCCATGGCCTTGCGCTCTCGCAATTTGAGCGCATGTGCGAAGCCTACCGCGAAGGACCCCGACCGCTCACCCAGCGCCAGATCGTTGCCTTGTCTGGGCTAATCTACAAGAGGATCAGCGAGTTGTTCTACGACGATCCTATCGACGGGAATTGGTGGGAGACGGTCAAGGTCGTCGTTAATGCCGCTCTAGACCATCCGTTAGACAGCCTCCTTATCGGTGAAGATGCAAGAGCCGTAGCACGTCTACAGCGGCTGGAACGCTATGCTGGACCGATCGTGGACGGTGTTTTGCGATCAGAAGGTGTCGTAACCGATGCTGCCAGCCGCGCTAAGCTACTGATCGAAGCAGCGAAAGCTCTGAAAGAAGTTGCCGCAACGCTCAAGAGGAACGCAGAAGGAGACTACCGACCTGACCCGAATGCTGAGCGCTTTCCTCCGTGGGAAGGCTGGCGTCCCAGATCGCCAAATTCTACCCGAGGCTCGATCACCTTCGATGAACTCTTTGAGCGTTGGCAGAGAGAGACCAAGCCCGCATCGAGCACCATCACCACTTGGCGCTCCTATCTCCGCTCGTTTCGTGCCCACCTAGGGCACGATGATCCGAGCCGTGTGTCGAGGGCGGATGTAATCAACTTTAAGGACAAACTGGTTGCAGAAGGTCGATCGCCCAAGGGCATCAACGATGGGCCATTAGCGGCAATCCGCTCACTCTATAGTTACGGAGTGCAGAATGGATTCTTGAACGACAATCCCGCGCTGGGTGTTAGCGTTCGGCAACGCCGCACTGCGGGATCGCGAATGCTGCCCTACACGGATGATGAGGTTGCCCGCATTCTAGCTCTTGCTGACCAGGAACATCATTCGGCCCGAAGGTGGCTTCCTTGGCTCATAGCCCTAAGCGGGGCACGGGTTGGAGAACTCGCTCAACTCTGGGGCCGGCGAGTCATCGAAGTGAACGGCATTCCAGTGATGAAGATCGCTCCTGCTGAAGACGGAGGCTCCCTCAAGAACGAAGGATCCGAGCGCGACGTGCCTATCCATCCCGCCATCATAGAGCGTGGCTTTCTTGAGTTCGTGAAAGAACGTGGCGAGGGTCCACTATTCTACGGACGAATCCGAAAGAAGCGCCTACCAGGAAGTCGTCACGCATCAAAAGGCGTGTCCAACCACTTGGCCGAATGGATCCGACGGAATGGCTTCACAGATAAGCGAAAAGCTCCCAACCACGCGTTTCGCCACTGGTTTAAGTCGACGTGCCTACGCGTAGGCATCGATAGTTTCATCGCGGATGTGATCCAAGGGCATAAAGGAAACGGCGGAGTAGCCGATACTTATCGACATGCACCATTAGACGTACTGGCCGATGCGATCCGCCGGATTCCCGTACCGACCGTCCGTCAGTAAGGTCCTGGGCAGGCGAGGTGCGTCGGTAATGCTCTGCACTGACCAATTGTTTTCCCAGCGGACGAAGGTATGTTGCCCCTCATGGGGGCTACGACTGACATAACTGCCGTTGAACACTTCATCTCGCGCTGGGCCGCATCCAGCGGCGCGGAGCGGTCCAATTTCCAACTTTTCGCGACAGAGCTGTGTGACTTGCTGGAGGTTCCTAGACCCGAGCCAGCTCAAGAAGATGGAAGCTTGAACGACTATACGTTCGAGCGCCGCGTGGAGTTCAAGGAGCCGGACGGCCGCACGTCCCTTGGACGAATAGATCTCTACAAGCGCAACTGCTTCGTCATGGAGGCGAAGCAGAGCCGGGAGAAAGGTCGGCCAAAGGCGCTTGTCCTCGCAGGTCAGCCGGACCTCTTTGTCCCGGACTATGTGCCGAGGGGCCAGCGTAGCGCCAACCGGGCCTGGGATCAGCTCATGATCAACGCCCGCCACCAAGCTCAGGAGTACGCGAGAGCCCTGCCCACGAGCCACGGTTGGCCGCCCTTTGTCTTAGTCTGCGATGTAGGTCATTGCATCGAGGTCTATGCTGATTTCTCCGGGCAGGGGAAAAACTACGTGCAGTTCCCCGATCGCCAGGGCTTCCGCATCTACCTTGACGACTTGAGGGACGAGGCAATCCGGGAGCGCTTACGTCTTATCTGGATGAACCCGACAGCGCTCGATCCCGCTCGCCAGTCGGCGAAGGTCACGCGAGAAATCGCCGCCCGCCTCGCCGAGGTATCGAAGGGTTTGGAAAAGCGCGGTCACGACCCCCAAGAAGTCGCGCTCTTCTTGATGCGATGCCTCTTCACAATGTTCGCTGAGGACGTGGAGCTTCTGCCACGGGATAGCTTTAAGGAGCTGATCGCCAAGTGTGTGCGGGATCCTCAAAAATTCGGCCCCATGGTCGAACAGCTCTGGCGAGCCTCGGACAAAGGTGAGTTCGCCTTTGCCATAGAGCGGCCAGTAAAGCGTTTCAACGGTCACCTCTTCAAAGATTCCAAAGTGCTTCCGCTCCGACGGGAAGAGATCGGCGAATTACTTGTAGCTGCGAAGCATAACTGGAAAGAGGTCGAGCCAGCGATTTTTGGCACTCTCTTGGGGCAAGCGCTCGACGAGAAAGAACGGGCTCGACTAGTGCTCACTATACACCTCGTGCCTATGTTGAGCGTCTAGTAGTCGTGATTGTAATCGAGCCCTTGCGCCAAGAGTGGGCACAAGTCCAGGCAACGGCCGAACGAGGCCGACCTCCTCGAAAGGCTACGAACGGTTCATCCAGCGCAATTCGAGCAAATCGTTGTGGATCTACTCATCGCCATGGGTTTCGGCGGTGGCGATCCGGAAATGGGGCAGCGGCTAGGTCGCACCGGCGACGGCGGAATAGACGGCGTTATCCAAGAGGACGCACTGGGCCTCGATGCGGTCTACATCCAAGCCAAGCGCTATCAAGACGGGAACACCGTCGGTTCACCTGTTGTCCAGGCTTTCGTAGGAAGCTTAGTTGGACACCGGGCAAGCAAAGGTGTTTTCGTCACGACGTCGCGCTTCTCACTCGCTGCCAGGGAGTACGTTCGCTCGATCCATCATAGGGTTGTTCTAATCGACGGAGAGGAGCTTGCTCGTCTGATGGTCCGCTACGGCGTCGGAGTGAGAGAGGACCGGCGGATTATCATCAAGAAATTGGATGAGGACTATTTCGCCGAGTAGCTCCTCTGCCTGATAGTCTTGTATCTATCGCCATTACTCTTCCGGAGAGCGCAGCCGTCCATCCTGAGCATTCCGCTCACCTTTAACGAGCTTCTGATATGCGAAGTAGAGCGCAACGAGCGCAATGGGTGGCACAAATACCAACTTCAGGTCCGGCTGCCATCTGTCAATCTGCAACACGTATGCTCCAATAGCCCAGATTGCCCCGACCACAATGCAAAGGCGCAATCCTTCTTCAAGTCGCCACCATCTGTCTCGAAGGGGCCGCAGGTTAAGGGTGACGCCCGATGTTATCTCCTTAGGACTCGCGAACCATCGCGCAGTCCTCATTCCAATGGCACCCGCCAACGGAATTATAAGGGGTCCAAGCGCACCAGCCGCTTTCGAAGCGCCCAAAGCCTCAACGATCAAAACGATTAGAGCGAGCGTAGCAAAGAATCCGACAGAGAAGCCGAGAATTCTCCGCAGCATCGAGTTCTCCCGTTCACTGTCACCCAAGCTGGCTTGATCACAAGATTTGCCGGTCAGACGAGCAGCAATGAACAAGGGTCGTAAAAACACTGGGGAAGAGGCGCCGACAAATCAAGTCGCGCCCCTTATTAGTCAAGCTGTTGTGGCTCTCGATAACGAGCTGATCCGCTTAACACCGCGTTCACGCATTGCACGGTAGACACTGCTCCGACCAATCCCCAGTTTCCGAGCAATAGCCGTCGGGCTTAACCCAGCCGCTAACATCGCTTCAACCTCACAGGCCTTGGCCATGGCAGTCTTAGGTCGGCCCTTGTACTTCCCTTCTGCCTTTGCCTTGGCAATGCCTTCCCGTTGACGCTCAAGCATCATTGATCGCTCGAATTCGGCCACAGCTCCTAAGACCTGAAGCATCAGCCGGCCGGTTGGTGTGGTCGTGTCTAGGTTCATCCCAAGGATACGCAGACCTGCACCTTTGGCTTCGATTGTGTCGACGATCTCCATGAGGTCACGGACCGACCTTGCCAACCTGTCCAGCTTTGTGACTACCAGGATATCCCCCTCGCGGAGGTAATCCAGCGCCGCTTTGAGCTGAACTCGATTGCCGACGCTACTGACCTGCTCCGCAAAGATCTTCTGGCAGCCTGCAGCTTCGAGGTCCCGACGCTGAGCCTCGAAACCAGCAACTTGGTCCAGAGTGGAAGTCCGCGCATACCCAATCAGCATCGCCCCTCCCATGTACCACATGCTCCTTGAATATGGTGAGACATGTGTCTCAAAAAAGCAAAGACGACTCACGTGGCACACTTCCGTGGCAGTTTGAGGGTGTGCCATATGGGCGAGGTCTATTGGGACAGGTCCCAATAAATGTCCGATCACCGACGATTTCGCAGATGAGATGTTGGGGCAACGTAGATACAGAAGAGTCCCCCTACGGGGGAAATCGTTTCAGCGTGGGATATCGAGGGCTGCTTGCGGTGAGTACACCAAAATATCCGTGCTAGACGGACTAATCGGGAATCGAAACAGAGGACATCGTCTCGCAATTAGAAATCAGCAATGTCCCCCTTTGAGCCCCATTCGGCCCCTTCCAAGTTCTACTAGAAGTACTAGAACAGGATGTGAACAGAGAGTCCCAATTATTGAACGAATCACAGAAAATAGCCCGGCCCGGTCACCGGTTGCGACGGCGCCGGGCCTGAAGCCAACCCGCCGATGGCCGACGGGTTCGCGATCACGACGGTTCACTCTGTACACACTCGCGGACTCGGGTCAAGCGGCCATCGGCCACACTAAGGGGGCCTAGTATGGCAACTTACTTGATTTGCTATGACATCAACAAAGAAGGCGAGGCGTACCGCCAAGCCAACAAGCTACTAACCGACCGGATAAAAGAACTATTTCAAACGTGGTGGCATCACCTCGATTCAACCTGGATCGTCGTGACAAATCTTTCTGCTGCCGAGATACGGAACGCCCTTCGATCCTACATCGATACCGACGATGAGCTTTTGGTGATTAAGTCCGCCCGAGATGCGGCTTGGCATGGGTTCTCTGATCAAGGCTCGAGTTGGTTGAAAGACTATCTGTAAGATTGTGGCTGTCGGTGACTCAGACAAACTTCTAGCACCGACAGCCGACTAGATCTCAAAAAATTACGGGAGCCTAATCCAGCTTAGAAGTCCTCTTGATCATCTTCCGCAAGCTCCCGGCCGAGTTCGAGCCCTGCCTCCCACTCGGCCTTTGTAATCAGGCCAGCTTGAATTGCCTTCCGCTTCAATTTGGAAACGGCGGGTGGCTGCACCCCGAGTTCGGCGGCAATTTGGGATTGCGTCTGGTAGCAGCCCGCGCGGACTTTGGCAACTATCTCGCAGAGCACTGCGTCGTAGTTGGTTTCAAAATGCCAATGGTTGTCCACAAACTGCGCAGCAATGCCAGATCTCCCCTCAGCGACAAGCCGCCTAGTCTTTTCAAAGCTGATGATAAAGGATGCGCCACTAACAGGCCCAGCATTCGGATCGATGGACAGCTTGAGTATTGTGTCGAACACAACAGCGATCTTAGACGATCCGCGATAACCACCCGCCTTATTTGCATGGTGGACAACCAAGACCGCAATACCAAGCTGTTGCAAGTCCTGAAGCAGCGTCAAAAATGGATTCCAAGCGGCTGCTTCATTCTCTTCGGTAACTGACGCCAGGGTGCTCACATTATCGAGGACGATCAGATCTGGTCCCAACTTGCGAGCTAGGCCCAGGAAGTGTTCTCTACCATCTTCGTCGCCGAGGTTGGGGAAGTGGGTCCCTTGATCCTGATCGTGACGAGCACAGAGCATTAAGTTGTCAACAGCAACATCCTTGTTACCAGATATTGCATCGATCACACTTCTCAGACGCTCCCGGAGATCCGATACATCCATTTCACCGTCGACGTACAACACCTTCCGAGGCTCAGGTGCAGCCCACTTGTGTAGTGACCCCCCTCCAGCAACCGTCGCCGCGATTGTCAGACTTAGCCAGCTTTTTCCTATGCCGGTGGGGGCATAGAGCAGTGCGAGACCGCGCTCTAAGAGCCAGTCCCCTAGTAGCGACTCGCGAGGTCTGATGGATGTATCCTCAAGCAAGTTCTTAGTTGTTCTGACGCGTAACCCGTTGATCCGCCGTTTCCCGCGGATGTCACTGGCTGTTACGGCGGACCTCACTCGAACGTGGTGAAGATCGATCGCCTCCATTGAAGTCGTTACTTTTCCACACGCTCAGGCAGGCTCTTTTCGCTCTGTGAGCCGGTAGCATCTTAGAAGGACTGAGGTATAACCTATTGATATTTCACGATGTTTCCAGTTTCCCGGCTATATAAGAGCAAGAAACAGGAAACATCGTCCTCAGGGAGAGGGATAAACCCTTCCCTCGACCGTTCCGAATGAGGGTGGTTACTAGGTTGGCCAGAGAAGCTTGCCTCTCCATTGGCCACAACAGGGAAGTTTATCTTCTCGCTTCTGCTCTTAGACTGCGTGGCGGGGGGTAGGCTTTGTGGTGCGGAACTGTAGGTCGATTATTGCTACCCGATCCCCACCCTCAGAGTTCAAGAAAGTGGTACATACCACGGGGAGAGCCTCCTCCCTCAACCGCTCAACACGATTGGCACTCGTCGGGGCAGGAAGCTTGGCTCCCCGTTGGCCACAACAGGGAAGGTTTCCCCGGACTCCGTTCTCGAACTGAGTGATGGCACTTCGATGTCTTGCCGCTATGGCCGGAGCTAGGTCGCGACTGAGTGCGTCTCTTAGAGTTTGCGACCCATCGACGGACGTCCGCGGCTGGGGGACGTCACTAGAGACGTGAAGTGTTCGAGTGCCACAACAGGCCCGATGCACGATATTATGAGGGCTAATGGGAATTCAACGCAGGCGGACAGGTCAGGGTTAGTGGGACCGGGTCGGCCGGATCAGAAACTAACTTGGTGGATGCAGGTCGAATCGAGGAAGGCAATCGCATCCGTGCCCTTAAGCGTGATTCTACACATCGGCGGGAACCAGCCAATAGGCCTCTCGCGGCTTGCCCTTGGGCCACAAGGGTGGTACACACTTGAGCAGAAGCGGCCGAATTTTGCTCGACATTTCAGCCGGTTACGCCCAGAAGCGGCTAATCCTCTCCTGGGCACCATCTCGCTAGCCCCACCTTTGACCCTTCTCGCCCAAGTTTGCTGCTCTGAGCCCCTAAGGTCGGAGGCTGTCCTGCCTCGGGAAGCCGCTCCTGTGCCTAGAGCGAGCGGATGCACCCGTTCCGGGAGATCGTAGCCGCGGCTTCCGCAAACCATGCGCAGAGCGATCAGCCCCGCTTTCCCGACATCGATCGCGAAACCAGTTCGTGACCTGCCGCTGTGAATGGTTGGCCACGCTCCGTGACAAGGGATGTCAGGTCACCTGTAGAGCTCTCAGTTCCGGCAGCACCGGAACGGTGACCATGGTTGTGTGCGGTTGCGCACCTTGTATTGGCGCCAAGTTAACCAGTCGTCAAACATATGCTGCCGGCCGAAGAGCCGCTTAAGGGGCTGGTCAGGCAAGAAGGATCACAGGAAGGGCCCTAAGGCTGCGTGCTCCTTCGACCATCTGCGACTGCCATTACCGAGTCGCGCACGAATCACCATCTACCGCCGCGGCAAGTTCAACACTTGCTGAGCGATGATATTGCGCTGGATCTCATTCGTCCCACCATAAATCGTCGGCGGTCTTGCCTTGTAGAATGTGGCAAGAATGTCGATCTCGCTGTTGCCAATCTTCACTGGGCCCCGGATCGCTGCGAACGGTCCAGCCGTTTCGACGATCAGATCGGCTATGCGCTGGAATGTCTCTGTCGCCCAGATTTTCAGATAAGAAACGTCACTTCCGAGAGGTTCGCCACGGATAACGATACCTGCATAATGGTTATAAGCGTCTGCCAAGTGCGCCACGTCCAGTTTCAGAAATGCGTATTTGTCACGAAAGACGGGGTCGTCCCAAGCTCCACAGGTGCGCGCCACATTTTCCAGGATGGTCAGCCCATACTCCGGCATCTTGGGGCTGCCGATATGGATACGCTCGAATCCGAGCAGCGACTTCGCGACCGTCCAGCCGTTGTTCAATCCGCCGACCAGATTGGAAACATGCGTGCGTGCCCCGTCCAAAAAAACTTCGCAGAATTCCTCATGCCCGGCGATGTCACGGATCGGCCGGATGGTGACGCCTTTTTGATTAAGGTCGAGAAGCAAGAAGCTGATGCCTTGCTGCTTCTTGACGTGAGGATCCGTCCGCGCCAACAGGAACATGTGAGTGGCATCCTGGGCCAAAGTTGTCCAAATCTTCTGGCCCGTGATGACGAACTCATCACCTTCTAGGACCGCCGTCGTTTTCAAACTGGCGAGATCAGAACCAGCGTCCGGTTCCGAATAGCCTTGGCACCAGATTTCCTCGCAAGACAATATTTTTGGTAGATATCTTCGACGCTGCTCCTCTGTCCCCCACTTGATCAGGAGAGGGCCAAGCATCAGGATGCCGTGGTCCTGAAAACGCGCTATTCCCCAGCGTTCACACTCCTCATAGAAGATAAGCAACTTTGCCGGCGATAGACCCATGCCGCCGTATTCCACCGGCCAGTTTGGGGCAATCCACCCCTTGGCTGCCATGCGCAAGTACCAATCCTTGTTTTCATGCCAGCGCAGGCGCCGAGGCGGATATCTTAAGTGAGAAGGATAATGTGCTTCGAACTCGTGCCGAATGATCTGGCGGAATTCGTCATTCGACAACGCATTCCAGTCCCGCTCCTGCTGGACACCGTACTGGAAGCTCATGGTCAAGCTCCTTCGCTCAGATCTGCATAGCGACGGCGATGCCAGGCAGCGTTGCCGAGACTGGCGGCAAGCCGAGCCGTACGGTTGACGTAGAGTCCGAGGTCATATTCATCGGTAAAACCGATCGCACCGTGCAGCTGAATCGCCTGCGTAGTGATCAGCGTAGCAGCATACGCGGCTCTGGCTTTGGCGCTCGAAGCGGCCAACGCAAGCTTGCGGCCAGTCACCCCTTGACCAGCTGCGCGAATTGCAGCAGCCGTCGCGTGCCGGGCGAGCTCTTGCTGAATAAAGAGGTCGACGCAGCGATGCTGCAATGCTTGAAAGCTGCCGATAGGAACCCCGAATTGATGACGCGTCCGCAGATAGTCGAGCGTCATTGAAAACGCTCGCTGCATTAAGCCGCATAACTCCGCGCTCTGAGCGATAACCGCACAATTCAACGCGTCACCGACAACAAGCCCGACATCTTCTCCCTCCATGAGAATTGCAGAACGAGGTAATCGTAAGCCGGAGAGCGTAAGCTGAGCGGTGAAGACACCGTCAGGGCCCGATTCTAGCACTCGGTGAGCGGCAACGAGCTCCCGAGGAACTGACGCTAGTAGCAAGCCTTCCGGACTACGAGCCAGCAGAATGAATGCGTCCGGATCTGCCGGCGTTACGAAACGGCATCGACCTGACAGCGAGATGCCGTCGCTCAACTTCGTTGCCCTGATTTCTGTATCGACTGGATTCAGCGAACCATTGGGCGATTGCCAAGCGAACGAAACGATCCTGTCTCCGGCCAGCAAAGGCGGTAATTGTTCATTCCTCATTTGCCGATCAGTCATGCGAGCCAGGAGCGCTGGCACGAGGACGCCCGCCATGACAAATGGCTCCGGGGCGCAGGACATACCCAGTTGTTCGGCGACGGTGGCAGCCGCTTCCAAGCCAAGGCCAAGGCCGCCATCTTCTTCCGGTATCAAGATGGAAAACCAGCCCTGCTCCGCCATCCGCCTCCAGACACTTCGATCGAAATCTGGGGTCTGTCCGCGCACACGGCGAATTCGGTCGCCGTCAAATGGCACCGTCCGGGCGACGGTCTCACGCAACAAAGCGAGCGTTTCGTTTCCCTCGTTCATGGAGTTTAGCTTGCCCTCGTGACGATCGCCGCCGCAGTTTCCATTGGAACCGGGCGCTCAGACAAGAGAAGGTCGGCAACGCGTTCTTCCTGCTCACCTGCCGAAACGGCAAAGGGATCGTGACCTGTCAGTCGATGGTTGAGTACCAGTAAGGACAAGAGAAGCCGCCGCGCATCACCGCGGATGGCATGAATGTGTGCAGCTTCCCAAGCGAACATCACCGCACTGGTGACATGATAAAGCATGCTAGTTGCCCGTCTGGCGTCGGCCTCGAGATCGCTTCTGTCAGCGACGTGGCGGGCAAATCCGATTGCCTTATCGACCAAAATTTTCATGCGATCCCGATAACTGTCGGGAACGCCTTCTGCTTCTCTCAAACGACTGTGCAGATCGTCGGCCAGCGCCGACTCGGCCCCGTGCCGACCAATTGCGCGACGAACGGCATCTAGCGCTACGATGTTCCCAGTTCCTTCCCAGATCGAACCGAGATGTGCGTCCCGAAGCAGGCGCGGGGTGACAAATTCCTCGATGTAACCTATACCCCCGCGCAACTCCATGGCGTCGCCGCAGACCTTTCTCGCATCGCGAGTCGCCCGGTACTTGAGAACCGGCGTCAGTATCCGTACCAATGCTGCCGCTGCCTGGCTACGACCCTGCTCGGCGTGATCCAACGCGTTGGCAGTTGCAAAACACAGCGACAGCGCCTGCTCCAGCGGAAGCATCATTTTCAGTAACTGACGCCGCGCCAATGGGTGATCGATAATGCGGCGCCCGAAAACCACACGATTTCGAGCCACCGTTAGCGAGTCGTGGAGCGCGCGACGCATAAGTGCGGCGGACTTCACCCCGTTCGACAGCCGCGACCAATTCACCATCTCCGCCATTTGCACAAAGCCGCGGTCGAGCCTGCCGACGGCATACGCCACAGCGCCCTCGAGCTTGATTTCCCCCGACGCCATCGACCGGGTACCGAGCTTATCCTTCAGCCGTACAATCCGATAATGGTTGGGAGCGCCGTCTTCGAGGAAGCGCGGCATCAGAAAAAGGCCTAGCCCGCGAGTGCCTTCCGGTGCTCCTTCCGGGCGCGCCAGAAGCATCGCAATCTTGGCGTCTGCATTCGAACAAAACCATTTTTCACCATAAAGACGCCAGTGATCGCCCTCCGGAACGGCGCGTGTCGTTGACCGACCGACGTCGGAGCCACCCTCCTTTTCGGTCATGAACTGCGCGCCCTGCGTAAGACGAGACATATCCGTGGTGGTAAGCCCATCTAAATAGCGCGCTTTCAGATCCTCGCTGCCGTAACGGTCGAGTAGCATCGCGGCGCCGTCTGTCACGTTGATGGGGCAGCCCAGACCGAACTCAGCCTGATTGAAAAGGTAAGTAAACGCGTGCTTGGCAACTGCGGGATACTTGCGAGGCCACCCGAGAATACCTTCCCGGTGCGACATGGCGTGTATCCCGTAACGTCCGAAGGCCGCTTCCTCTAACTCCCGATAAGCTGGGTGATACTCAATGGTCTGGATGTCGCGACCATATCGATCGCGATGGTGTAAGATCGGCGGATGGCGGTCGGCCAAGCGAGCGCACTCGTCGAGGCGACCTCCTGCTTCGGCCCCTAATGCGACCAAGTGCGGCTCGATATGCCGCCGGATATCGTGATCGAGATAGATATCCAGCAAGGCCGAAAGCGACGGATCAGCTGTGTAGAAGTTTAGGCCCGTCGTATCGGGCGCGATTGCACTGTACGCCTCTTCCATCTCGCTCTCGCTCAACCCCACAAAATCCTCCGCTGGTTTCGGTTTGCAACAGCGGTCGCCGTCACAGTAATCAGTCCCAACACACCACCGAAAAGATCAGTATAAAGTTCAGGGATGAAAAGCGTTATTCCAGCGAAGCCAAGGCACACTCGTGACCAGATCGGTAGAGATCCCACCCACCAGAGATAGCCCTCGAAGGCCGCTGCCAAAAAAACCACCGCGACCGTCGCGGTCAAAGCGGACTGTAGAATAATCTCCCACGGCCCTTTTAGGATTAAAGCCGGCTGTAGGACAAACAGGACTGGCAACAACAGGAGCAGCGAGCCCACTCTTAGAGACTTGAAGCCAACTGCCATGGCATCCGCCTTGGCAATAGATGCGGCAGCGATGGCGGCAAGCGCCACGGGAGGAGTAATGAACGATACGATACCCCAATAAAAGATATATAGATGGGCTGCCATTGGATCGATATTCATCTGCACCAATGCCGGTGCCAGGACGATGGCGAGAAAGATGTAACAGGCCGACGCCGTCATTCCCATTCCGAGAATGAAGCTCGTTATGGCCCCGACGGCGAGCAGCAAAGCAAGGTTGCCACCGGCATACTGTACAAGCTCCCTCGAAAACGAGTTGGCCACGCCGGTTACGGACATAGCTCCAATGATCAATCCTATCCCGGCTAGGAGACAGACGAGCTGTGCCACCGCTTGGCCAACGTCGACGATGAGCTGACAAAAAGCGCGCAAATCAAATCCTAACGCTCGGGCGCGCAGAATGGCAACTCCGAGCAAAAACAGAGAAACCCAGAAGGGAGCCTCGCTCTCCACGCGCCAAACAAGCAACAATACGGTAAGCCCAACGAGCGCGAGAATGTAATACCAGCCCGAAACCAAAGTTGAAAAAATGGGCGGCGTCTCCTTGCGATCAACACCTCTTAGATTGTTCCGTGCCGCATAAAAATCTGTCTGAAGCACCAATGCAAGGTAAAACAGAATCGCTGGCAGGAATGCAGCTTTCACAACTTCTGCATAGGGAACATTCAAGAAGTTCGCCATGATAAAGGCGGCAGCCCCCATGACTGGCGGCATCAGGCATCCACCCGTCGACGCGCAGGCTTCAACGGCACCCGCGTACGTCGCCGGGTAACCGCATCGTTTCATCGTGGGGATCGTCAGGGATCCCGTCGTCAATACGTTGGAGGTCGGACTGCCCGAGAGCATTCCAAACAAGCCTGAAGAAACGACAGCCACTTTGGCAGGCCCGCCTCGCGCCGAGCCCATCACCGCAGAAGCGAAATCCATGAAAAATTTGCCGCCACCCGTATTGGCCAGCACCACTCCAAAAACAATGAACCCGATTAAGGTGTCGGCTACGACCTGCATTGGGATGCCGATAATGCTTTCAAGCCCATAAGTGTGCTCGCGCACCGCCTGGCCAAGATCGAGCTGTACGCCCCACAGAAAACCGGGCATATAATCCGCATAGAGGGGATAGGTCGCGAAAATGATACAGAATATGAATAGGATAATTTCTCCGGTGCGACGCAGCGCTTCGAGGGCCAGCAACACATAGAGCCCGGCGACTAACGTGCCTTCGAATGGCGCCTCAAGATTCCATCCGCGATCAATGATAAACTGTGCGCGACTGGCTATCCAGAACGATGAGCAGGTTACAAGGCCAACTAACAGCCAGTCGTACCAACGGACGGCTCCGTCGCCTTTGCGCGCCGGAAAAGCAAGATAACCAACGCCAACGAAAAAGCCGATGATCAAATAATAGTAAGCGGTGCTAACCGGGCGAAATCCAGCCAATCCCAGGTTGAAAATCTGGTTAACGGAAATCGTGAGGCCAACCACAGTCAGCACAAACGCAACCCAGAACGCAGCTCCCTTCAAGCGCACTGAACGAGCTTCAGGATCTTCAACAGAATGTTTGGGCGCATCAGCGGCTGCGTTCGGGGATGTCGTCATTAGAGATTTCACCCGGAGCTAATCGCGCAAGGGACATATGGGAGCCCTCACTCGGCCCAAATATCCCGGAAATTAGAGCGACTTCAGCGCCTCAGCTCGTTGCTTTGCCCAGATCTCCTGCAAGCTTTCCGGGTCCGCCTTCTTGGCGGCCTCTGTCGCCATCATCTCTTTCCAAGCCGCTTGCAAAGTCGAATGGCGCTTCAAAGTCCGATCCTGCCACTCCTGATGCTCAGGCTTCCAGATACCAGCTTCCCTCAAATAGCGGATAGCCCCCTCGTGGAAGGCTGCGTCCATCGGGGGCGTGCCTGCTTTCGCGGCCTCCCAGCGCACCATGATCGGATTTGCATCCTTATAGGCATCATAGCTCTCGGCCACCGCCTTGGTCATTGCATAGACCTCGTCGGGATTGGCATCCGCCGCCACCGTGATCATGGGATAGCGATAACCCATCATCCAGACAGGGTTCGACTCCGAGAGCCCAGCGCCGATCGTTTCCTCGAAGGGCTCAACAAACGGAACGGCTTTCTGTGCGCGCTCCCATCCCTCCTTGTTTGCCGGGTTCAATTCCACCCAGCCGATGCCATATTGGCTCGCCTCGAGCTCTCGCAAGATGGCGGCGTTCGGTGCCACTCCAGCACAATCAGCCCGCCCTTCCACCAAAGCTTTCAGCGACGCGCTGTAGCTAGGAAATTCGATGAGCTCCAGGTCATCCCAGGTGAGGCCAGCAAAGGCAAGAATGGGTTCCACTTTGATGTTCACCGAAGTGTTCGCCCTGGCTATGGCGAACCTCTTACCCTTCAAATCTTTTGGTTCCTTTATGCCACTCACCTTGGTCGCGACGACCGAGAACGAGTTCACGCGCCCCATCAACGTACGCAGATTCTGGGGACCCCATTCTGGCGAGCAATACTCATACAATCCTTCCATCGCGAAAAAGAGCTCGTTCGCCAGCCACGCATGCGAGACGCGGCGATCCGTAAGCGGCTTTAGTCGGCCGATGGACGTCCCAGAGGGCTGCAGCCGTACTCGAGTGCCGTAGAGCTTGCCAAAAGCGTCTGCGATCGCTGAAGCTTCGACATAACCGGTGGAGCCAACGTCGTAAGTGCTCCAGATCATTGTCGAAGGGAGATTTGGCAATGGCGTTTGAGCAGACGCGGGCCTGATAATGGCAGGCGCTCCGATCAAGCCCGCAGTCAGGCTCATCGTACCTTTCAAATAAGTCCTTCGGCTGATGCGCATGGTCGTTTCCTCCACCTTGACTATTTGCCATTGAAGCAATGGCATCTTCTCTCTGTCTAACCTGCTGTCCTATCAGATAGGATCCCAGGAGAAAACGTCAGAACTCCGATCGAGAGGTACGAATGCAGGGGCCAGTGCCGGCATGCCGTGCTCCGCAATCGTCTCAGGTGTCCAGCCGTCGGACCGATGGATCGAGCGTATCGGCCGGCTCTGGCTTATCAGAAAAATCTCATTCATGCGCGTCGCAAAAACTTGGCCGGTGATGTGTGCCGCTTTATCTGACGCCAGATAGACCGCCAGTGGCGCGTTCTTGTCGGGCGTCATCTTCTGCAACTTCGCCACGCGCGCCTTTTGCTCGGGTGTTTCTGCCGGAATTGAACTTGTCATGCGGCTCCAGGCGAAAGGTGCGATACAATTGGAACGGACGTTATAGCGGGCCATGTCCAAAGCTATGGACTTCGATAAGGCCACGATGCCGAGCTTCGCCGCCGAGTAGTTCGCCTGCCCGAAATTTCCGATCAGTCCCGACGTGCTCGTCATGTGAATATAAGCGCCACTTTGCTGCTTTCGGAAATGCTCCGCCGCAGCACGGCTGATGAAGAACGAACCGTTGAGGTGCACATTGATGACCGCCAACCAATCCTCCGGCGTCATCTTGTGGAAGATCACGTCGCGAAGAATGCCGGCATTGTTCACGACGATATCGATGCGCCCGAAAGCATCAATTGCCGCCTCAACGCTCCGCTTGGCGGACTCCCAGCTCGCAACGCTTTCCGTGCTGATCGCCGCGTGACCGCCTTGTTGCTCGATGATTTGCTTCGTCTCCTCCGCAGGCGTCGCCGATCCTCCCTCCCCGCTTAACGACACGCCGATGTCATTGATCACAACTTTTGCGCCGGCCTTTGCCATTGCGATGGCGATCTCGCGGCCAATGCCACCGCCCGCGCCCGTAACCAGAGCGACTTTGCCCGCGAGTATTTTTGATCCTTCCATGTTCTCCTCACCCTTCTCATCGCCCCGTGAATTGCGGCGAACGCTTTTCCAGAAATGCCGTGCGACCTTCGCGATGGTCATCGGTCGTCATCAGAGCCGCCTGCACTTCACGTTCCCAATCGAGCACTTCATCCAATCCGCGAAGCAGATATTGACGCGTCAATTCCAGCGGAAGGGGAGCGCATTGAGACAATAGACGCGCTCTCTCGACAGCGACATCCAACGATTGGCCTTCAGGGGCGAGTCGGTCAATCAAACCAATCGAGAGCGCTTCGTCTGCTGAAACTGGCTCTCCATAAAGCAGCATCTGACGCGCCCTTCCGTGCCCGATACGGGCCGGCAACGTGTGTAAGAGCCCAAGATCGCCTACGAGACCCAAGCGACCGAACGGGGCGCTGAATTTTGCGCTCGTACTTGCAATGATGGTATCGCAAAGAAGGGCGAGTGACAGACCGGCACCGGCTGCCCAGCCTTCAACGGCAGCAAGCCTGGGCTTTCGACCGCGGGCCAGGAGGCGAACCAACTCATGGGTAATACGAAAGCGTTCACGGCCATCTGCGAGACTTGACTGACCCTGGCCGGTGATATCACCGCCGGAGCAAAAGTCACCGCCGGCTCCTGTAAGCACAATGGCTCGGACGGCAGCGTCGGCATCGAGCGAACGGACGTACTCGATCAGCTTCCGGCGCATCTCCAGGGAAAGGGCATTCCGGCGCGCTGGATTGTTCAATGTTAACACCGCAATGCCGCAATCAACGCGGTCGCAGATGACTACGTCCGCCCTGTCACCCATGGCCGCCCTCGAAAACCGCTCGACCGTTACTCACGACAATCACGTCCCTTTCGAGGGCACGCGCACGAAAAGCCCCGTTTCGCCATATCTCCGTGCGGATGGTTTCACCCGGAAAAACAGGGGCAGTAAAGCGCAGATCCAGAGCACGCAGTCTCGAGGCTTCGTAATCGGCAAGCGCACGGATCAGGGCATGCGTGATAACACCGAGGGTGCAAAGACCATGCAGTATCGGTCTTGGAAAGCCTGCCTTAGCGGCCACCGCGGGATCGGCATGCAGCGGATTATCATCGCCGTTCAGTCTGTAGTACAGCGCCTGCTCGGGCCGCGTTGCGAGATCGACGACGAGATCCGGGGCCTCATCAGGTATTGGATAGGGCTGCTTTACTGGACCGGATGGGCCCCCAAACCCGCCGTCGCCTCGCAAGAACGTCGTGGATCGAGTAGTCGCATATAATGTTCCATCGGCACCGCGCACCTCCTTTTCGGAATACAGCAGTGCCCCTTTTCCCGCGCCCTTATCTATCAAACCGGTAACACGCGTTTTCGCGAAAATCTCACCCTCTACCGGAAGCGGCTGGTGAATTTCGAACCCCTGCTCTCCGTGAACAACACGAACAGCATCAACCCCCGTCTCGGGATTGGAAAGCCAAAAACCAGGGTGCCCTAAGACCACGGCCATTGAAGGCATAGCCTTAAGCGTGCGGTGATGATCGACAAAATCGAGTTGCCGCTCATCCAGTGGATCCTGGCCAACGCCGATGGAGAGCGCGTAGAATACTGTATCCCGCTTCGTAAAGACCTGATGCACCTCCGGAATCGGAAAGTTCATCAGCTTTTCATAGTCGATGGGCATTGTCCTACTCGATCTCGATGACGGCGTCGACGGCGAAGGCCCCCTGCCCCTCTGGCAGAGCGATGACCGGATTGAGGTCGATAGAGCGCAACTTCTCTCCCCACTGATGGGCAAGCACTGACAGCCGCGAAAGCATATCGGCGAGCGCGTCTACATCAGCCTTCGGGCGACCGCGCGCCCCTAGGAGCAAGGGGGCCCCCTTCAGCGAAAGGATCATCGATTTCGCGACGTCGATGCCGAACGGACAGCGATGAAAGGCAACGTCCTTTACGACCTCAACAAAAATGCCACCCAAGCCAACCATGGCTACCGTACCGAACGTCGGATCACGATGACTGCCGAGAATGCACTCAACTCCTCCCTTGAGCTGCCGCGCTACCAGCACGCCGTCGATCCGCGCTTGACGCGCTTGGCGCGTTCCGCGCTCCATCAATAGGCTGAAGCCTCTACGCACGGCTTCGGCATCTGCTACATCCATTAACACGCCACCGATTTCCGATTTGTGGAGAATATCTGGAGAGACAATTTTCATTACGACCGGGAAACCGAAACTTTCGGCAGCGGCAATCGCTTCTTCCGCTGTTCGACAAATTCTTTCGGGCGCGCCAGAAATTCCTGCCTTGGCCAGCAGCTCCTTGGCCTCAACTTCATTGGGTGTGGTATTCGGTAGATTGATAACAGGAACTGTCGGCGGCGGAAGACGCGGTTGCCGCGTAAACGCATCACCGAACCTGCCCATTGCGGAGATGGCGACGACAGCCCTGCTGGGGTCCTCGAAAACGGTAAAGCCGTCGGCTTCATAGCCAGCGATGCATTCCCGATCACCGACAATGCTGAGGACGTATAATCTGTCAGGATGCTTCTCTCTTAAGGTGCGCAGTTGCTCGCGTAGTCGCGGGGCCAGAGCAGGAGACGCCGCTGTGTAGGTGAGAAAGCCGAGAATTGACTTGTATCCACCTTCCTCCACCACAGCCTCTGCGAATTTGCCCATCAACGAAAGGTCATTGAGCACCTGAGCCGTTGCGTCGACGGGGTTGCGAGGAGCTGCGTAAGGCAGGATCTCTTTGAGACGTTTCTGGGCGTCCGCAGGCATTTCCGGCATTGGAAGCCCTAATTCCTCCGCGGCATCGGAAATAACCACGCCACCGCCGCCACTTATCGTAATGACGCCCAGCGTGTTGCCCGCCGGATAGATTCGGCGGGTAGCCAGCTGTGCAATATCGAGCAACTCTTCAGTAGTGCGCGCCTCCACAGCCCCGCAATCCGCTAGCACCGCGCGAGCCACTGCATCGTTCCCAGCAATCGCAGCGGTATGCGATTTCGCCGCCGCGCTGCCCAGCGAAGTGCGACCAACCCTCATGACGACGACCGGCTTCCGCGCCTGCCGTGCCGCCTCAAGCGCCGACACGAAGCGCTCGCCTTGATTGATGCCTTCTGCATAAACGGCGATGACGTCGATGCCATCATCCGCCACCATGTGAGCAATCGCATCGCCAAGCGTGATGTCTGCCTCGTTTCCCGTCATCACGCCTTGAGCGATACCGAGGCCACGGTTACGCATAACGCTGACGATGTGTCCGCAGTAAGCGCCGGACTGGCTTGCAACGCCAATTCGTCCTACTGGCGGATAGCCAACGTCGAAGGCGGAGGTGAAGCTACCGCAAAAACCGGTGCGCAGATCAAATAGGCCGAGTGTGTTTGGCCCGAGAATGCGGATGCCGGCCTTGTTTGCCGCCTCGATCATTCGGGTCTGTCCCGCCAGACCGCTGCTGCCTGTTTCAGCAAAGCCAGAGCTGAATACGACAGCTGCGGATGTGCCGCGTTTGCCAAGCTCGGTGATCGTTTCGCATACCAACGCAGCAGGCACCGCCACGATTGCTACATCCGGATCTTCCGGTAATTCGGCAACCGTTGGGTATGCCTTAAGACCTTGTATTTCGGTCCTGTTCGGGTTCACTGGCAGGATCGTGCCCTTAAACCCCCTTTCGAGCATCACGGCGATTGGTCGGCCGCCAATCCGTTTAGGGTCAGACGACGCGCCAATCACAGCCACAGAACGCGGCGCGAATAGCCGCGACAGCCCGTCTGTCACAACGTGGCCTCCGATCCGAGTATCGCAGTCACTTGGCTTGACAGTGTACCGCCATTCCCGTGGCAAAGGGCGATATCACAAGTCTTCAGTTGCCGCGCGCCTGCTTCTCCACGAATTTGAGTGACGGCTTCCAAAATTAGGAACAGCCCGTACATGCCGGGATGCACACAGGAGAGGCCACCGCCATTGGTGTTGACGGCAAGCTTACCTCCCGGCGCAATGGCGCCGTCCTGAACAAAGCGTCCACCCTCTCCCTTTGGACAAAAGCCTAAGTCTTCCAAGAAAAGAAGAGTTGTGATCGTGAACGCATCGTACAGCATCACCAAATCGACGTCGGATGGCTTCAGTCCGGCCATCGCAAATGCTCGCGGTCCGCTCTCGGCAGCTGCTGTGCGCGTGAGATCTGCCATCTGCGTTATGGACCGATGGGAATGGGCTCCGCCAACGCCCAGCACATATACTGGCTTTTTCTTCAAGCTCTTGGCGCGGTCCGCTCGGACCATTACACAAGCGGCGCCCCCATCCGTGACGAGACAGCAATCGCGGCTCGTCAAGGGATCGCTCACCATACGCGAATTGAGTACATCCTCCCGGGTAAGAGGTCCCCGAGCGAAGGCATTTGGATTGAGATTTGCCCACTGCCGCGCAGCCACGGCAATATCCGCTAGCATCTCGCGCGTCGTGCCAAACTCGTACATATGGCGTTGGGCAGCCAGTGCATATGAGGTTATTGGGTGCCGCGGCTTGTAAGGTTTTTCATGCCATTGCGGCTCACTCATGGAGATGAGACGGCCGCCCGCCGTCCGCTGGTTCGAGCCGTAACAAATAAGCACCGCATTGCAGAGCCCAGCGTCGAGCGCAAGCGCCGCCTGCAGCAAGTGCATCACGAAAGACGACCCACCGATGTTCGTACCATCGAAAAATGTCGGCTTAATACCGAGATACTCCGCGACGGAGAGCGTCGGAAACGCGTGCACACTTGTTGCAGCGCAAAGTCCGTCGATATCCTTCAGCTCCAAACCGGCATCTTCGATGGCGGCAAGCGCGGCATCTGCTAGGAGCTCGATCGCCGTGCGGCCTGGCGCCTCGCCCCAACCTGCACCGCCTATACCTACTATTGCGGTACGCCCGCGGATGGAATTACCGCTCATGCGGCACCCCCTTCCCTGACGACGTCGAAAACGACTGCGGGCTCGCCATCTATTTCGGTAATGCGGGCCTTTACTCGCGTGCCGATCGGCACCGTCTCGACGCCCTCAACGCGACTCATCAATCGCGGGCCCTCGTCAAGCTCTATAAGGGCAATGTTGTAAGATCCTTCCCGGGTACGATTTACAGTGATCGAATAGACCGTCCCGAAACCGGACGCTTCGACCCATTCCAAATCGCTCCGACCGCTTTCCGGTTCAGCAACCCGCGGAAAAAAGACGTAACGCCCCGAGAACCGGCTCCGTTGAATCATGAACCGTCCCTCAGATAGATATGAGCGGAACTCCTGCTCAGGGCCAGGACCTGGCGCTTCTTTGAGTATCATGCGTTTCCTCAACCACCTCCGGTCAACCGCCGGCCTTTCCGATCTTTCAGCATTTGGAAAGGCCTTCCCCGGAGAAAATGCACTACCGATAGGGCGCTCCTTTCCTTGCAGCCCTCCAAGATCAGCATGGCTACGATTCTACGAAAGACTGTAAACGCTCCCAACTCCTCTCTGGCGTCCAGTGTGGAAGCTATGTTACATTCGATATCCAGAATTGCAATCGGAATCGTGAATGGCTGAAGGTCTCGACAAACAGAAGGACGTTGGCGCCGTTGTCCACGCGCTGCGCATTCTGCAGCATCTCGCGGCTGCGCCCGGGCCTCAAGGTGTTGCCGCTGTAGCGCGCGCAACTGGCATCAGTCCTAGCACCTGCTTTGGTATATTGCGGACGATGGCCCGGGCTCGTTTCGTGAGCTTCCACGAGAAAGATAAGACCTATTCGCTCGGACTTGCTGTCGCCGAACTCGCTATTGGGCTGATCGGCACCAGCTACCTCGACTTGATCCGACCTGAGCTGGAGCGTCTTGCTCTCAATCACAACATGCTCATCGCGCTATGGCGTATTTCAGAAGATGGACATATTATCGCCGTCGACCGCGCTTATGGCGAACATGTTGTACGAGTCGATATGCGTATCGGATCGCGACTACCTTATTTGATCGGAGCGGTCGGGCGCTGCATTGCCGCTCACTTGCGGTTGCCGGCGCAGGAACTTCGGCGACGCTTCACCAAACTCCGTTGGCAGGATCCTCCAAGCTTTGAACAGTACAAGGCCGAAGTTGAACAGGCTTCACGTAACGGATGGGCGAAAGACGTTGGGCGTCTTTACAAGGGAATTACAACAGTTGCCAGCGTCGTCGTTGATCAAAACGGAGCGCCCCGGTTCGGTATCAGCGGCATTGCAATCCAAGGTCAACATGCTCCCGAACAGATCGACCGGCTCGGTATCGAGCTGCGCGAGACCGCAGCCTATCTCAGCCGAGCCCTCTTCCCACTTCCAAGCAGTGAGACTTCAAAAACGGCAATATTGACAACCAGTTGACGTCGCGGAAGTGATTAGCCGTAGTCGTGGAAATGCTGCAGAAAATCAGGAGGTAACGCCCAAACACCATGCCAACACAAGAACCAAACCGCGGCAACCGAGGGAATAGCGATTATGGAGGAAACGCATGAAACGCACTCTACTCATTTGGCTGGCAGCCGGAATGCTGACATTCTCTGCCGCCAGCGCTCAAGAAGCTCCTAAAGATCCCGAAGTGTTCAAGATCGGCGCCATCTTGGCCATGAGTGGCAAGGCCGACTGGTACGGCAAGGTCATGAGCGCCGGCATCTTGCAAGCGGTCGACGAGATCAACGCCAAAGGCGGCATTGAAGGCATCAAGCTGGAGGCAGTGATCGAAGATCACAAGAGCGGCGTTGCCAAAGAGGGTGTCTCCGCGATCACGCGGCTGATCAACATTCACAACGTTCAAGCGGTACTTTCGTCGTTCTCACCACCTACGCTCGCAATTGCTCCAATCGCCGACGAGAAGGGAATCTTGGTGCTCAATGGCGGTGGCGTCAGCACGGCGATGGTCGGGGCGTCCAAGTATCTTTTCCATAACCGATCCCTTGCCTCGGACCTGGGCCGCGCCGCAGCAAAGCGCGCTAATGAACTGGGCCTCAAGCGTTTGGCTCAGCTCGCCTGGAAGAGCGATGCCGGCGAGAGCATAATCGCGGCTGTCGAGCCATACTGGAAATCGAAAGGCGGCACGATCACCGCGACTGAGTTCATGGAAGTTGGCGCGCCCAACATCGACACTCAAGTGGCGAAGATTCGCGCGTCCAATCCTGATTGGGTTGGCCTCTGGCTATTCAGTCCCGATCCAGGACTTGCGCTGAAAAAAATCCGTGAATTTGGTCTGAGGGTTCCGGTAATAGGAATCGAATATAACGAGGATATCCAGAAAATTGCCGGGAAGCACAGTGACGGGTACGAGTATACTTCGGACTACTTCACACCGTCCCCTGAGTTCCCTTGGTCGCAGCAGTTCGCTGAGAATTACAAGAAGCGTACTGGTGAAGATCCGGAATTCTATGCGGCCAACTACTATGAGGCAGTCTACGTAGTAGCGGAAGCCATCCGCCGGGCGCGTGCCAAGGGTGGTGACTACTGGAATGGCGCTAAGTTGGCCGCCGCAATCCGCGAGAACCCGGAATTTGACAGTGTCTATGGCGGTAAAATGGTGTTCCAGGAGAACGGTGTCGCCAAGAAGCGCGTGGCTCTATTCCGCGTGAAGGATGGCAAGAGTGAGTTCGTCAGCTACATCACGCCGGATTAATCGACTGTCGCCAGACGAGTCCGTGGGCAGGCCTAGCGCGCCTGCCCAGCGTGTCACAGCTGCGGAGGCCCCCACATGGATCTTCTGCTTCAGCTGCTCGTAAATGGCATAATTAACGGGAGCCATTACGCGCTGCTAGGAATAGGCTTCGGCCTGATTTTCGCGACAACCCGTATTGTACACTTCGCCTACGGGCCGATTTTCACCTTTGCCGCTTACGTCGGATGGTTATTGGCAGGTGGTTTAGGCCTGTCAGTGTGGGTCGGCCTCACTGGCGCCGTTGCCACCGCGCTCGTGCTCGGACTCTTGAGTTATCTCCTTATATATCGCCCGTTGGAACTAAGAAATGCGCCGGTGCTGGTGCCGCTGATCGCATCTCTGGGCCTTTATATCGTACTGGAGAATCTAGTGGGCGTGATCTTCGGTACGGGTGTTCGAGTCGTTGAACATCTAGACACTCAAATTTTTTTCGTTGGACCGGTTTTCTTTACCTCCCTCCACGTGTGGCAGGTTATCAGCTTTCTTGTCCTCGGAGGAGCTCTCTCACTATACCTGCGTCGCACGCGCATCGGTAAGGCGATCCTCGCGATGACAGACAATCCTGAGATGGCGCGCATAATTGGGATAGACACCCTTCGTGTATCGCTCATAGTGTTTGCCATCGGCTCCATGATCTCGGCGGTTCCTGCGATGCTTATTCTGCTCAAGGATGGAGCCAGCACGCATATGGGCTTCGCTGCGGTCTTCCTGGCGTTTGTCGCCGTGGTCGTTGGCGGGGTTGGTTCCTTGAAAGGCGCAGCGGCAGGCGGTTTTCTGCTCGGCCTCGTCCAAAGCCTTGGGCTCTGGCAAATTCCGACGGAATGGCAAAACTCCATCGCTTTCATTGTACTGTTCTTGATGATCTTGTTGCGCCCAGAAGGGTTGTTCGGTGTTCGAACGCGCTGAGGACGGCCAGGAATGGATTATCTTCTCCATATCCTCGTGATGGTCTGCCTCTATGCGATCCTCGCGAGCTCCTTCAATTTGTTGATCGGATTCGCCGGCTTATTCGCCCTCTCTCATGCAGCCTTTTATGCGCTCGGTGCCTACGCCGCCGCTATCACCACCACGAGCCTTGGGCTGCCTTTTCCCCTACCACTCCTCATTGCGGTCGTTTTCGCCGCCGTAATGAGTGTCCTCATTGCTCTGCCCGCGCTGCGTGTAAGCGGACACTATCTCGTGGTCATTTCGCTGGCACTGCAGATGATCGTCATCGAGGTCATCCTCAATTGGACCTCGTTAACGGGTGGAACGGACGGAATCAGCGGTATTCCGGCATACACGATTGGTAGCCTTCGACTAGACAGCCCTGGCCGATTCCTGCTTGCTGCCGTTCCGATCACCGCCCTCTGCTTCTGGATTTGCTGGCGCTTAGCCCACTCCCCATTCGGCCGCGCGCTACGAGCCATGCGTGAGAACGAGGACGCCGCAGAAGCGGTTGGCAAGAACATCCTTTACATGAAGGTCAGCGTCTTTGCTGTCTCGGCCGGCCTGACTGCTATCGCAGGTGTGCTGTTCGCGCGCTACTTCACCTACGTCGGAGCGCAAAGCTTTACAATCGACGAGACAATCTACGTTCTGGCGATGGTTATACTGGGCGGCACGGCAAATCTGTGGGGATCGGTGCTCGGTGCAGCGATCCTCGTCATTCTGCCAGAGCTGCTCAAGTTCGTGGCTTTGCCGGTCGACATTGCCGACAAATTAAGACTCATCATCTACGGCGTCATCCTGATCCTCATTCTGCGTTTCCGACCTGAAGGCCTGCTGCCGGAACCGCGCGGCGAAAAGGCCATGTTTGTGTCCATCAATGCACAAGAACCTGTTGGTGCCAGTAACGACCTTTTCGCTGGATCAAAGGACAATGTCGGCGAAGTGATTCTTGAAGGCCGCAATCTGCGCAAGAGCTTTGGTGGAATCACCGCCGTCTCTGATTTCTCAATCATCTTGAAAAAAGGCCAAATCACTGGTCTGATCGGACCTAATGGTGCCGGCAAAACAACCGCTTTCAATCTCCTCACGGGATTCTTGAAGCCGGATTCCGGAGAAATTGCGCTGCGGGGCAAGAATATCATCGGTCGGAGGCCGCACGAGTTGGTCGGAGCGGGTCTCGCTCGATCCTTTCAAGATTTGCGGCTTTTCACAAAGATGACTGTCATCGAGAACGTTCTGGTTGCTCTACCCAATCAGTCGGGTGACAGCCTCTTCCGGGTCTTCTTCAAGCGGCGGCACGTGCGCGAGGAGGAACGGGAAAATGCTGCCCGCGCGATGGAAATCCTCCGCTTCGTCGAGTTGCACGACAAAGCATACGAAACTGCAGAAAACCTATCTTACGCAGAAGAAAAGCTGCTGGTTGTTGCCCGGCTTCTGGCCACAGGTGCCGAGGTGTTGTTGTTCGATGAGCCCATGTCCGGCCTCGACCCAACAACCTTGGCCGAGATCTTCCCGGTAATACGGAAGCTTGCGGAGAGCGGCAAAGCGGTGTGCATCATTGAGCACAACCTCGACGTAATCAAAGAGCTCTGCGACGTCGTCTATTTCCTCGACGAAGGCCGGGCGATGGCGGTCGCCACGCCGGAGGAGCTCATGAGCAATCCGGAGCTCGCCACGAGGTACTTTGGATGACTACGCCTGTTCTTGAAACGCGCCGCCTGGAAGCCGGATATGGCAAGAAGCGCGTGGTCCATGGCATCGATCTGGCGCTTCGCGAGGGGGAGATTTTGCTCGTTCTTGGCCACAACGGGGCTGGCAAGACGACTTTGATGCGAGCAATCTTCGGTCTCGACCCTCCCGTGGCGGGCGAGGTTAGATTCCAGGGTCAGGATATCACCGGACGAACTCCTGCGGCGAACGTCGCAGCTGGGCTGGCCTTCGTACCGCAGGGCCACGGAATATTCCGGACTTTAACCGTTCAAGACAACCTCGAGCTCGGCGCTTTCGCGGAAACGGATCCTTCTAAGGTAACAGAGCGTCTCGAAAGCGTCTTCAGTCTGTTTCCCATTTTGAAGGAGCGCGCAAAGCAGGTCGCCGGAACGCTTTCCGGTGGTCAGCAACAAATGCTCGCAATTGGCATGGCGCTCATGCATGGACCCCGCGTGCTGATCCTCGATGAGCCTTCGATCGGACTCGCTCCGAATTTGGTCGAGCGGGTCATGCAGTCGATCGTCGCCATAAACCAGCGGTTCGGAACATCCATCCTCATGGTCGAGCAAAATTTGGCCCTCAGCTTGCCGATCGCGAGCCGTGCAGTTGTGATCAAGACGGGAACAGTCGTCTATGAAGGCGATCCTGAGCCATTGAATGACCACGTGCGCCTCATGCAGCTATTCTGAGAGTTGAGGGATTGTGATGTCTCAAAGATGGAAAAACCGGCCGGAGGGTTCGAATTGGGGCGATTTCGGCCTGGATGACGAGCGTGGACGACTTAATCTGCTAACACCAGATCGTGTCCTTGCAGCGATAGCAGAGGTCAAAGAGGGACGCACGTTCTGTCTGAGCCTTCCTCTCGATTATCCCGGTGGCAACATCCTCAACGAACGACGCCATCCACCGAAATTGTTCTCGACTATTCGTCAGGGAAAAGCCAATTACAATTTCCAGCTGAAGCAAGAGAATGAGAACTGGACAGATGTGATAAGCGACGACGCCGTCCTTCTCCATACGCAGTACTCGACGCAATGGGACTCGCTGGCTCATGTGGGCGCACTGTTTGATGCGGATGGTGATGGAGAGCCGGAGGTCGTCTATTACAACGGCTGGCGTGGCGGCGAACACATCGTTGGTCCGGCCGGCCACGAGCATGGCGAGGGTTGCGGCCCCTTTGAGGGGACTCACGCAGATCGTCTAGGGATCGAAAACATGGCGGAAGCCTGCGTTCAGGGCCGGGGCGTGATGATCGATCTCCATGCCCATTTCGGTGACGAGCGCAAGCTGGTCGGCTACGACGACCTGATGCGGGTGATGGAGGCGGATGGCGTTGTGGTCGAAGAAGGCGATATGGTGTGCTTCCACACGGGCTTTGCCAAGAAAGTGCTTTCCATGAATAAGCAGCCGTCAGCAGAAGTGCTGCATGGCGTCTGCGCTGTTCTCAATGGGCGCGACCGCCGCTTGCTCAATTGGATTACAGATAGCGGACTCGCCGTCTTGATTGCAGACAATTACGCAGTCGAGGCCCTGCCCTCAGTTCCTGGGGAGGGACAGCACGCATCCCTGCCGTTGCACGAGCATTGCTTATTCAAGCTGGGCGTACACTTGGGCGAGCTTTGGTACTTGTCCGATCTTGCTGGTTATCTTCGCGCCGCTAAACGCTACCGTTTTCTGCTAACTGCGCCGCCGCTCCGTCTTCCGGGGGCTGTTGGATCACCCACAACTCCGGTTGCAACGGTGTGAAGAGGAGAGCCTCACGTGACCACACACCCGCTTCGAATCGGTAGTGGTGCCGGCTATGCGGGGGATCGGTGGGAGCCGGCGCTCGAGCTGATCGAAAAAGGTGAAATTGATTTCATCTGTTTTGAATGCTTGGCAGAGCGTACAATAGCTCGCGAGGCGCTGTCCCGCCGGAACAGGCAAAGCGAAGGTTATAATCCTCTATTGGCCGAGCGCATCCGGAGCGTTCTTCCTGCCGCGCGGAAACATGGCGTCCGCATCATAAGCAATATGGGTGCCGCAAATCCGGAAGCTGCAGCGGAAGCTGTCGTCGAGATCGCGCGCGCGGCTGGACTGGCGGGCACCAAAGTCGCGGCCCTTTTGGGAGACGACGTGCTCAACTGGGTGCTCGCCCATCCGGAGGAGCATTTCCTTGAAACCGGGGAGCCGATTGAAAGCGTTCACTCAGATATTGTTTCTGCCAATGCCTATCTCGGGGCGGACGCTATTGGCCAGGCTATCGAAACAGGGGCACACGTGATCGTAACCGGGCGCGTTGCCGATCCCTCTCTGTTTCTCGCGCCCGTGCTCGCGACATATCGCTGGTCAGAAAACGATCCGCGCCTAGGCCAAGGCACAGTCATGGGCCACCTGCTCGAATGCGCAGGTCAGATCACCGGCGGCTATTTCGCCGATCCCGGCAAGAAGGATGTTCCAGAACCGTGGGCTCTCGGCTTTCCTTTTGCCGACGTTTGGGAAGATGGCCGAGTACGCATTGGCAAAGTGGCGGGCAGCGGCGGACGCATCGATCGCATGACCTGTACGGAACAGCTGCTCTATGAAATGCACGATCCTGCCGCCTATGTGACGCCCGACTGCGTGCTAGACGTTACTGAGCTTGAATTCAAAGAAGTAGGGCCAGATCTCGTCGAGGTAATCGGAGCCCGCGCCAAACCGCGACCTGATAAGCTGAAGGTGAGTGTCGGCTATCTTGAGGGGTTTATCGGTGAGGGCCAAATTTCTTATGCCGGCATTAACGCCGTCGCTCGTGCGCGGCTTGCGGATGAAATCGTTCGTCGTCGGCTGGAGCTCCGTGGATATAAGTATGATGACCTTCGTGTCGAGCTTATCGGCCTCGAAACTCTGCACGGTCCTGAGGGTGAAAAGGGGAAGCGTCCTGAACCTTACGAAGTCCGTCTGCGTGTCGCCGGTCGTACCCGCGATCGCCGCGCGGCAGAAGTCGTGGGCCAGGAAGTTGAAACGTTGCTCACTAATGGTCCCGCGGGCGGCGCCGCCGACTTCAAGACTGTGCGCGAAATCCTGCGGGTGCAATCGGTGCTAATTCCGCGGTCGGAGGTCCGGGCGCGTGTAAAGGTATTTGAGGCATGAGCATCCGCGTGTATGACCTCGCCCACAGCCGCGCTGGCGATAAAGGCGATACGATCAACATTTCGGTTATCGCTTACGATGCTGCCGGATATCAGCACCTCGGGAGATATCTTACTTGCGAGCGCGTGATGGAGACCTTTGCCTCATTAGCAAAAGGGCCATGCAGGCGTTTCGAATTGCCCAAGCTTCTTGCCTACAATTTCGTCATCGAACGCGCTCTCGACGGCGGTGTGACTCGCAGTATGCGCATGGACATCCATGGGAAAAGCCTGTCTTCCCTGATGCTGACCATCGAATTACCGGATATGGAAACTGCCCGTTCCGATGAATATGACCACTGAGGAGGAACGCTCATGGGGGTTATCTGGGAGCCGGATCGCAGCCCCGAGGAGGACCGGTGGTACAAGCTCGCAGATCGTCTGAGCCTAGAATATTTTGCTCCCCTGGCCGCAGAGCTCGACCGCGAGCAAAGGTATCCTTACGAGCACATCGAAGTGATGAAAGAGCACGGCCTGACGGGCCTATTCCTTCCACGCCAATACGGCGGCCAAGGCGCGTCCCTCTCGGCGGTTGTCGGCGTCGTTGAGCGTGTTGCAGAGGCTTGCGCATCCACGGCTGCTATTCTCGCTGCCTATCAGTTGGGAGCTTTTCCTGTGCTGCTAGCCGGGCGCGAGGACCAGAAACAGAAATATCTCGGCGGCATGGCCCGCGGGATTGCAGTCTGCTTTGCTTTGAGCGAGCGCGGTGCCGGCTCGGATGCGGCTGCAATCAGCGCATCAGCAACGCGCGAAGGTAACGGCTGGCGGCTCAAGGGTGAAAAATGTTGGCTCGGCAATGGGGGCGTTTCGCAGCATTATATTTTCTTCGCCAAGACGAATCCCGAAGCGAAGGGTCGCGGTATCACGGCATTCATGGTCGACAAGGACCAGGACGGTGTCACCATAGACTTCTTTGAAGACAAAATGGGGATTCGCGGCACTCTGACCAGCAACCTGAAGGTCGATACCGTTGTCCCCGACGAGGCGATGCTCGGTGAACCCGGGCGTGGGCTGAGTTTGGCACTAAGAACATTGAACGTCGGTCGCGTAACAGTCGCGGCGCAGGCCATCGGCATTGGTCTCGCGGCGTGGCGGGCGGCGAGCCGCTACGCTATGGAGCGATACACATTCGGGCAACCGATCATAGACCATCAGGCCATTGGTTTCCGCCTGGCTGACGTCGCAACCGAGCTCTCAGCAGCGCGAATGATGCTTTGGCAGGCAGCCCGCGCCTATGATCAAGGTCGCGATATCGCTACGCTCGGAGCAATGGCGAAGCTTTACGCCAGTGAGGTCTCACATCGAGCGGTGGACGCAGCTGTCCAAATCTACGGCGGCGCCGGTTATGTAAAGCCGAACCCCGTGGAGCGGTATTACCGCGACCAGCGCATTACCGAAATCTACGAAGGCACATCGGAAATTCAGAGACTCGTCGTTGCGCGTGCCATCAGAAAAGAGATGGAAGCAGACGCGCCACCAAGAGCCGAAGCAGGCATCTAATACGTCGATTTCGGTGGGAAAACGACCGTGATCTTGGGACAGCCTTATTCAGAGGACATTTGGGACGCGCGAGAAATATGGTCGCGAGATGAGCTTGAGAACTACCAGCTCAAGCGTCTCAAAGAGCAGCTCGCCCGTATCGCTCGCACAAGCCGCTACTATAGCCGGGTATTCGCGAGGATCGGCTTCAACCCAGGTGACCTTAGATCGTTCGATGATCTTCGCGCGTTGCCGCTGACGCGCAAAGGCGATTATCAGGCTGCTTTACAGGAAGAGCCGCCTTTCGGATCAATGCTCGCGGTCTCGCCCTCTGAAGTTGTCCGCGTGCATTTCTCTTCCGGCACCACATCTAAACCAACTCCCGACTGCTGGACGGCAGCAGATATCGAGCGTTGGACCGACCTTTACGCGCGCCTTGCATACAGCCAGGGCGTCAGGCGAAATGACGTTTATCAATGCCTCTTCAATTTCTCTTGGTTCGTCGGTGGCCTCGGGGGACTGATGGCCTATCAGCGAATAGGCGCGACCTGCATTCCCGGGGGCAGCGGAGACTCCGAACGTCAAATCACTACCATGTTCGAATACGGCACAACGGCTGTTTCAGCCACGCCGTCGTTCATGGCCCATTTGGCCGAGGTTGCCCGACGAATGGGGTTTGAACCGCGCGCGAGCAAGGTTTCCAAGATTATGCTAGGCGGTGAACCCGGAGCTAATGTTCCGGCAACGCGCCGAATGATCGAAGAGCTTTGGGATGCGAAGTGTTTCGACGGCTATGGCAGCCTCGAATTTCAGCCGATCGCTTGGGATTGTGTTGCCCAAAACGGCCCGCATCTTGTCGAGGACTTCGCGTATGCTGAGGTGCTCGACCCAGAAACCAACGAACCCGTGCCCGATGGAACGCCAGGGGTATTGGTCCTCACTCATCTTGACAAGCAGGCAGTACCCTTAGTCCGCTGGTGGACGGGGGACATCGTTGTTCGCGACAAGCGCCCCTGCCCATGTGGCCGTACACACGCCCGGCTCCCCGGCGGTGTCAGGGGGCGGGCCGATGACATGCTCGTCATCCGCGGTGTCAATGTCTTTCCCACGGCCGTAGAAGACGTCATACGATCGATTCCAGGCACCACAGGCGAATATCTCATTATCCTCGACCAAGAGGTGACCGATCCCGCCTCGGGCTTCCTGACGGGCCTCAAGCTTCGTGTCGAAGCTTTGGATGACGGGCAGCCGGACTTGCAAGCACGGGTCGCCAGTACCATCCGGACAAAGCTACATGTGCGTGCTATAGTCGAAGTCGTACCGCCTGGCACTCTGCCCCGCAGCACACACAAGGCGAAGCGAATTTTGCGGAAAGTTTAGCAGGAGCGTGGTAGCCCGAGCGCCAGCGTCTCGCAGCTTCCCTGCTGGCCCCAACCGATCACCACACACAGAGGACCACAACCAAGCATCAAGAACTACGAGCACCTCATTAGCCGCCACACACCCAGGGAACAAATGTAGGCGCCTCCCTTAGATCCGCCGAATGAGATACGGCGTTTAGCCGGTAGCTCTTACCTTATTGCGCAGTTCAATTCCCGCAGATCGGCCCCCTGACTTCGATAGCTAGTCAGCCACTTTCACTGAAGGATCGCCTTCTTGGACTCGGCCAACAATCCTGGCGGCGGCATACCCGGCTTTTTGCGCGAAATCTACGATTTCGGCTGCCCGGTCCGCCGCGCACGCAACAAGAAGGCCTCCCGACGTTTGCGGATCTGTCAGCAAATGACGCCGCCAATCCGGTAACCCTGCGGGAAGCGTCACGTGCTGGCCGTAGCTCGACCAATTTCGATGTGAAGCACCGGTCACGAAGCCTTGCTGAGCAAGTCGAGCTGCCTGAGTGAGCAGGGGGACCTGATCCGCGTCGATTTCGATCGCAACGCCGGATCCGCGCGCCATTTCGAGCGAATGGCCAAGCAGCCCGAAACCCGTGACATCAGTGATGGCGTGCACATCTGGATTTTTGGCGAGCTCGCTCCCGATCCGATTGAGCAGGGTCGTGGAGCTGATCATCTCCTCGTATCCGGCCGGATCGAGTTCGCCTTTCTTGATTGCGGCCGAGTAGATCCCCACGCCAATAGCCTTTGTCAGAATCAGCGTATCTCCGGGGCGCGCACCCGAATTGCGGCGCAGGTGCTCGGGCCGGCACGTCCCAATAACGGCCAGGCCGTAAACCGGCTCAGGGCAATCAATGGAATGGCCGCCGGCAACCGGAATACCCGCTATATCGCAAATTGACGCCCCGCCCCTCAGAATTTCCCGCACCGCATCGGTCGGGATTTTGTCGACGGGCATTCCGAGCACGGCCAGAGCCATGATCGGGGACCCACCCATGGCATAGACGTCTGAAATGGCGTTGGTGGCAGCGATACGGCCGAAATCGAAGGGATCATCGACCATCGGCATGAAAAAATCCGTGGTCGCGATGATGCAGGTGTTCTCATCGAGCTGCCAGACAGCAGCGTCGTCCGCCGTTTCCGTGCCAACGAGCAGTTGCTTGTAAACTCCAGCTACTGGCTGGTCAGCCAGCAGCTGTTGGAGAACTGATGGCGCAAGCTTGCAGCCACAGCCGCCGCCGTGAGCAAGTGCCGTCAATTGCACTGTCGTCATCGTTCTTCCTCGCAGTGGTCGGCACTAAGCCGACAGGAAATCGTTGTACAGTCCTTTCGCCCAAACGAAATCTTCTTCGACCAGATCGGCGGAACGCAGATCTATGTCATATTGGTGCTGTTCAATCAGGCCATCCTGTCGGAGATTATACTCGAACTTGACCGCGATCGCCTCCCGCGGCTCCCCATTCACCAGCATATAGCAAAGATTATCCGGAAGAATGGGCTTGACCTCTTTGTCGGCTAGCCTGAGGCCGATGTACTGAGCGACGATGCGGCCCATGGCATTCGCGACATGACCGCTCTTGGGATAGTGCCCGAAGAGCGGCGAGATCGCACCCATGGAGTCACCAATTACGTAGACATCCGGGTCCGCTTTCGCGTGAAGCATCGTCGGGTGGATATCCGCCCATCCCGTCGGTTTATCCTCAGGTGTTTTCCCGATGAGATCGGCCATCCACACCAGATCACTGGCCTGATGCGGCGACATCAGGATCGCATCATTAAATGTGAAATCGCCCGCTTCGGTTTTGATCTTTTTATTGAAGGGATCCACCTCCCGGATTTTGGCGTTCGGAACGTGGGTGATAATGTCGGGATAAAGCTCCTCGAATGCCTGACGGAATCCCATGCCGATGGGTGCAATGTTAGGCTTCGGATCAAGGATAACAATTTTCGCAGGAATTTTGTTCTTCTTGAACCACCACGCCATGATGCAAGCCCGCTCGTAGGGTGAGGGCGGGCAGCGGTGCGGCGGCGGCGGCAAGGTCATGACAATTGTGCCGCCCGTGAAGTTGCGGATTTTCCGCTTCAGCGCCAGGTGCTCCGCATTCGGGATATAGGCCGTGGGGAAATTCTTGCGCGTGTAATCGGCGGCAACACGGTCGTTCCCGAACCATGCCTCATAGGCGTACCGAATACCGCCAGCGAGAATTAGGTAATCATATTCGATGCTGCCGTGAGCGGTACGGACCTGCTTCTTGTCGCGGTCGATGGCGGTAACTTCGGTTTGAATGAGGTGATAGCCGTATTTGCGGGCCGGCCCGAACATGTCATGCATGAGAAAGTCGCTGTCGACGATATCGATCAGCCATTTGTTGCTCATGGGGCAGGACCAGAAAATCGGGTTCCGCTCCAGCACGACCACTTCCGCATCGGGCGCTGTTTCGCGCAAATGACGTGCAGCGGTAAGCCCTCCCCATCCTCCTCCGGCGATCACGACCCGCTTCTTGCTGCCTTTGGCCAGGAGCTCCGGTGATGTCATGATCAGCGGCTGAGCCAGGGCCGGAACGCTGCCGACGATGGAAAGCCCCGCCGCACCAATCATGACATCGCGGCGTGTCAAGGTCATTGGTTAACCCCCATCAAAGAACCAACTTCAGAAATTTCGATTGTTTCGGTCGCAACCCGCCGCCAAGCAGCTGCCAGCGCTTTTCCGGCAATTTGGATGTCTTCCCGAGTCGTCGATCGCCCAACCGACAGGCGAATCGCGCCGAGCGCCTTTTCGGGAGAAATGCCGATCCCAGTCAGAATGGCGGAGGGCTCCTCGCTGCCGGCGTGACAGGCCGAGCCTGTCGAGGCCATCACCTCGGGGCAAGCTTCGAGAATCCGGTTGCCGGACGCGTTCGGGAAAAGAACATTCAGCGTGTTGGGAAGGCGATCGACCGGATCGCCAGCGAGGTCCAGCCCGGGCACCTCACTCTTGAGAAGCGAGAGCAGCTCAGCCGACAGCTCAGCCATTCGCTTCCGCGTCTCGTCGAGACGGCGGGAGGCGATTGCGCACGCTGCGCCCAATCCGACGATGAATGCGACATTTTCAGTGCCGGGCCGAATGCCGCGCTCCTGCCCCGCGCCTACGACAAGCGGTGGCAACTTAACGCCATTGCGGACATAAAGCGCACCAACCCCTTTCGGAGCATATAGCTTGTGCCCCGCAATGGTCAGCAGATCTACGCCCAGCTCCTTGACGCTGACCGGAATCTTGCCCACGGATTGCGCGGCATCCGTATGCACCAGTGCGCCACGCCGTTTTGCTTCGCGAGCAATTTGCGATACCGGCTGAATTGTTCCGATTTCATTTTGCGCATGAATGATCGTGACGATGGCGGTCTGCTCGTCGATTGCGGCCGCGATATCGTCCGGAGACACGATGCCGTTGGTTTGCGCTGGAACACGCCTGATCGCGCAACCTGAACGCTCAAGCAAGTCGCAGCACGCGGCCGTTGCCGGATGCTCGATGTTAGATGTGACGATATTGGACCGGCCGTTGCCTAAAGCGACGGCGCCGCGAATTGCGAGATTGCTCGCTTCCGTGGCCCCGCCGGTGAAGACGATTTCCTCGGGCGCAGCCTCGATGAGGGTCGCAACGCTTGCCCGTGCTTTCTCAATGGCTTCGCGCGCCCGTTTGCCCAGCGGGTAGCTCGATGACGGGTTGCCGAACTCGCCCTGCAGGAACGGCAACATCGCCTCGAGCACCTCAGGATCGACAGGCGTCGTCGCGTTATAGTCGAGGTAGATCTGAGCCACAGCGGAGTCCCTTCGAAAAAAGCCAGGCGCAGCTGATCCGCGCCTGGCCCGAGCGCAGCCGTCAGGCCGTGACTTCCCTTGCAGTGATCTTGTAGATGAACGTATCGGGGTCGAGGCAGTCGAGCCTGCCCTCCGCCGTCTCGGCCTGCGGATACATCAGGAATTCCAAAGTTGGTCCTTTGGCGCCCGGCAGGTCGAGGTCGTGCGCGACGTTGTAGGCGAGCCAGTTGCCCTCCCACGAGCCGAACAGAGCCTTGCGCGCGGCGGCCACCTTGTCGTCCGAGATGGGCAGATTGCCAGGCGGCTCCTCGAGGATCACCTTGCGGACATCGGCGGGGTCGACCGGCACCCAGCCGAACCCTGTCAGGTAAACCTCGGCGCGGCAATGCTGCGCCTTCGTCACGACCTCGGAGCCCGCACCCAAGCTCTTGTAGCCGAATTTCGATGGCGCAACGCGGAGCCCGTAAATGTCGCGGGCCGGAAGCCCTGCTGCACGCGCGAGGCCCACGAAAAGCGCGTTCAGATCGGCGCACTTGCCGCCGAGATTGCCGCTCTTGAGCATCGCGGCGACGTCGCCCGTGCCGCAACCCCGGGTCTTGGGATCACGGTAGGTGTTCTCGATGATCCACTCGTAGATCCGGCGGGCCTTCTCGATGTCGCTCGTCGCTCCGGCGGTGATCTTGTCGGACGTTTCCTTTACGATGCCGTCCGTCGGAATGAGCTTCGTCGGTGACGTGAAAAGTTTACGCTCGTCCTCCGAAAGAGCGGGCCCGTTGCCGGGCTTGCTCAGGTCGACCGCGCGGTCCTGCGTCGAGAACCGGCTCGTCACCTCGACCACGGGGGCCTTTTCACCCTCATTCCAGACGACGTGCAGGAATTCGGCGCCATACCTTGGGTCGCGCTTGATCTCCGCGATCTTGGCGTTCGTCTTCCAGGTGCTGTTCCCTGGCCGGAACCAGTCATCACTCTTAAAGGAAGGCAACGGCACCCACGCCTGCACGGCGCCTGCGGGCTGGCTGATTTCGAGGCGCGTGACAGTTTCAAAGGTGCGCCAAGTGCCCGTTTTCGGGGCAAAGGAACTCTGGGCGGCCGCCAAACGAGGGCATGCCATCGCCGCGGCTATCGCTCCTCCTGCTTTCAAGACGTCTCGCCGATTGATCTCCATGGGTCCTCCTCCGAGTTATTGGGTGGGTTGGCTGGGACGTGCTTCTTTCAATTCTTCCAGTCGGGCCAGCACATCGGGCCGTGACCAATCGATCTCTCCCTCGACCTGAAGGCGAACGGCCCCGCTAGGGTCGAGCACGAACGTCGTCGGCAACACATTGACGCCCCACGCCTTTGTAGCGGCGCGATCGGCATCAAGGGCCACGGGGAAATTGACCGGGTTCTTTTCGAAATACCTTCGCAGGCGTATCGGCGGCTCAGCGACGCTGACTGCCAGGACAGCTACGGTGTCGCCGTTTCGTGCTGTGAGGTTCGAAAGAGATTCCAGCTCCGGCCGGCACGACTCGCACCAAGTCGCGAAAAAGTGAACCAGTACGACTTTCCCGCTGATCTGCCCGAGGTCGATCCGGGAGCCGTTGAAGTCGACGAGGGGTAGCGGCGGTCGCGGCTCGACAGCGAGCCCGTTAAACAGTCGATCGCCTCCCGCCGGCTTGGCCGCGGCCAAAATATGTGAGGATGTCCAAATGATTAGAATCAGCAACACCGTCAGCCCGGTGCGGCTGACATGCCATCGCTTGTGCGTTCCGCTGGAGCCCCGACACGCGGGAGCTACTTGGTGTTGCATAGGAAGTCTGCGAAGATTAGCAGACCCTCCGGGTTGGTCAAGCCGAATCCAACGGAGACGAATACTGACATTTCGCGCTTGCGAAATTGTTCAGCGCGGGATCCGTAGCTTCACAATCAATTGACTTACGACCGTTTTTTGAATTCTTGCCAATCTATAATCGCACCGTTGACCTATTCTAATTCGTATCCTACCCTCACCTCAGTTAATGCCTGCACGGGAGGTAATGACCCATGAACCTTGAGGTGTCGCGCCGACACTTCATGAAGCTCACCGGGGCAGGTATGGCTGGGTCCGCCATATCTGCTTTTGGCTTCAGTGAAGCCGAGGCGCAGCTTGCCGCGCACGTTCGACCTTTCAAGCTTACGAGTTTGAAAGAGGCGCACAGCACGTGCCCCTACTGCTCCGTGAGCTGCGGGATGCTCATCTATTCTGCTCCCAGCAAGACGGAGCCGGGGAAGATGGAGGTCGTCCATATCGAGGGCGACGTCGACAATCCCGTCAACCGCGGAACGCTCTGCCCGAAGGGCTCTGCCGCGATCGACTTCATCAAGGCGGAGACTCGGGTGAAGTACCCGATGTATCGTAAGCCGGGTTCGGACAAGTTCGAGCGGGTCTCCTGGGACTTTGCGATGGACCGCATCGCAAGGCTCATGAAGGAGGATCGCGATAAGAACTTCATCGAAAGGAACAGCGATGGTGTTCCGGTCAATCGCTGGCCGACCATGGCGTTCCTTTCGGGTTGCGCAACCTCGAATGAGACAGGCTGGCTGACTTACAAGCTGGTTCGCGGCCTGGGGATCGTACAGCTAGAAAACCAAGCTCGCATTTGACACGCCCCCACGGTGGCCAGTTTGGCTCCAACATTTGGGCGTGGCGCGATGACCAACAGCTGGACGGACATCCGCAATGCGGACGTCGTCTGG
>Ga0068691_100093_pt1 | contig 65980 bp, 58 predicted proteins | sample CeladaPassaB1F10_FD_62206 | JGI IMG/M metagenome (GOLD analysis project Ga0068691, IMG submission 62206) | Cellulose-adapted microbial communities from the Joint BioEnergy Institute, USA - Passage B1F10 | ecosystem: Engineered > Bioreactor > Continuous culture > Unclassified | place: USA, Joint... | reverse complement strand
GCGCTCAAGGGCGATGTCGACCTGGCGATGATCCTCTGGGGACGGAATGCGCAGGATGTTCATGTGCCCGTAGCGGCCCATCATCACCACATCCTCGACGAGCACGGGGAAATTCCAGTCGACCTCCTCGTTCTGCGGGACGTAAGCGACGATCCGGCGCTTAAGCGCCTGCCGTACCGGCACGCCGCTGATGAGCACCTTCCCCCGCGTGGGGCGGACGAACCCCATGAGGGACTTGAAGAGCGTGGACTTGCCGCTGCCGTTTGGACCGGCGAGGCCGCAGATCGTGCCGGGGCCAAGTGTGAAGCTGACGTTGTCGAGAGCAGTGGTACCGTTGGGATAGACGACCGTCAGTCCACTGACTTCAATCCTGGGTTGCGTATGGACTTGTTCACGTTCGATTTGCGAGGGAGCCAGCATCGGTCCCGTTCCTTTGGATCCAAATGGAAACTCTTTGGTCGTCATCCCGTGCCTTCCGCTCGGGCCGCAGCTCGCCCGCACGATGCATCCCGGCAACAAGTACCGGAATGACTGCTCGTAAGATGTGGCCTCGCCTGACCATCACAGCCCGAAGCCTTTGGCGATGGTGTCCACTGTAACTTCGAGAAGCTTCAGATAGGTCGGCACGGGCCCGCGTTCGTCGCTCAGCGAGTCGACGTAAAGCACGCCGCCATAGCGAGCGCCCGTCTCGCGCGCGACCTGGCGCGCCGGCTTGTCGGAAACCGTGCTTTCACTGAAAACGACGGGAATTTCGTATTTGCGCACGAGATCAATGACCCGGCGGACTTGCTGCGGCGTGCCCTGCGCGTCGGCGTTAATGGGCCAGAGATAAAGCTCGCGCAGGCCGTAATCGCGCGCGAGATAGCTGAACGCGCCCTCGCTCGTCACCAACCAGCGCTTCTCCTCGGGAATGGCGGCCAGACGCTTGCGCAGCGGCTCGTCGATGGCTCTGATTTTCGCGGAATAAGCCTCAGCGTTCTTTTTGTAGATTTCCGCATTGGCGGGGTCGTGCTCGGAAAGCGCCTTGCGGATGTTCTCTACGTAGATCAGCGCGTTGCTCGGCGACATCCAGGCATGCGGATTGGGATTGCCGGTGTACGGCCCCTCCCTGATGGGTATTGGCTCGATGCCTTCCGAGATGACAACGCTCGGCACATCCTTGACGTTCTCGAAGAAGCGCGAAAACCAGCGCTCAAGATTCAGGCCGTTCCACAAAACGAGGTCCGCGGATTGAGCTTTCACCACATCGAGCGGTGTGGGTTGATAATCGTGAATTTCAGCTCCCGGCTTGGTGATGCTTTCGACGATAGCCGCATCACCCGCAACGTTTTGAGCAATGTCTTGAATGACCGTAAACGTCGTGACGACACGCAGCGGCCTGCCGCCCCGGTCCTTTGCGGCTTGAGCGTCAGCCGCTCCAATGATGCCAAGCGCTAATGCAAAAAGCCCCGCCACACCGCCGAGTATCGAGCGAGCGCGGAGTTTCAAGAGACGTGTTCGAACTCCGCTGCCCTGGCCCGCGGTCAAGCCCTCAAACGGCATCCAGCCTGCCTCCTAATTGCAAATGATTTGCAATTGCAAGAAGGAAACATGGAGTGCCTCTTGCGTCCTGTCAACGGCAAAGTCACGGAATTCATGCGATGGAAAAGCAGCCAAGCTCCCAGGAACGCGCCATCTCGGGTTTCCGTTGACCGGCATGAAGCAATCGAATTCCGCGGTGCGACTGCCCGCAAGTCGCCTACTGAAAGGCCAAGCAAACGCCGGTGGCGCAACCACCAACGTTGGCCGCCGTCAAATGGGCGAGCGGAGCGCCTCCTCGCCGGACGCTCTGCTCGCCAGCGCCTTCTATCTTCAGGCCGGTGATCTCGTCATTCACGCCGACCATGGGCTTGGCCGGTATGAGGGGCTGACGACGCTCGATGCAGACGGAAGGCGGGATTTCTTCACCATCGCGTACCGGGACGGCAAGGTGCTCGTGCCGGCCGAGAACGCCGACCTGTTGTCTCGCTACGGTACGACCGAGACGCCGATCCGCCTCGATCGTCTGGGTAGCAAGGCCTGGCAGACCCGTAAGGCGCGCCTGAAACGGCGCATCGGTGCCATCGCGCTCCGCCTGATAGGAATTGCAGCGGCCCGTGAGCTAGCCACCGCGCCAGTCCTCAAACCCGACCCCGTCGCCTACGCGCGTTTCTGTGAAGGTTTTCCACACCAAGAGACTCCTGACCAGGCCCAAGCCATCGTCGCCGTGCTGGATGATCTAGCGGCGGGCAAGCCCATGGACCGCCTGATCTGCGGTGACGTTGGCTCCGGCAAGACCGAAGTGGCCTTGCGGGCAGCGTTCGTTGCAGCAATGGCAGGCTGGCAGGTTGCCGTCGTGGCTCCCACCACGTTGCTCTCCCGCCAGCACACCGAGACGTTCCGCAAGCGCTTCGCCGGCTTTCCTCTGACCATCGCCCAGGCCTCCCGCCTCGTGCGCGGCAAGGAGCTTCGCGAGGTCTTGGCGGGCCTCGAGTCGGGCGACATCGACATCGTCGTCGGCACCCACGCCCTGCTTTCAGAGTCCGTCAAGTTCGCCAGGCTCGGGCTCATCATCGTCGACGAGGAGCAGCGGTTCGGCGTCCGACACAAGGAGCGGTTGAAGCAGCTTCGCGAGGGCGTGCACGTGCTGACCCTCACGGCGACGCCCATTCCGCGCACCCTTCAGCTTGCGCTTTCTCTGGTCCGCTCTCTGTCCCTGATTGTCACCCCGCCCGCAGGGCGGCGCCCGGTCCGCACGAAGGTCTGCGAAATGGATCCGGCTCTCATCCGGGAAGCACTGATCGCCGAGAAGGAGCGCGGCGGTCAGAGCTTCTACGTCTGCCCCCGTACTCGCGACCTCGCTGAGATCGCGCGAATGCTGGAACGGGAGGTGCCGGAAGTGAGCTTCGTCCGCGCTCATGGACGGATGTCCGCGTCCGAGCTTGACCGGATCATGGAGCGATTTCTCGCCAGGCACATCGACGTGCTGCTGTCGACGACGATCATCGAGTCCGGGCTCGACATCCCTTCCGTCAACACCATGATCGTGCACGATGCGCACCGGCTCGGCCTCGCCCAGCTCTACCAGCTTCGCGGCCGCATTGGACGCGCGGGCGTCGAGGCGCACGCCTACTTGACCATTCCACCTGGCGCAGAGCTGACGGATGCAGCACGCCGCCGCCTCGAGGCGCTGGCAAAGCTCGAGCCAGTCGGAGCTGGCTTCAGCATCGCGAGCCATGACCTGGACATCCGCGGCGCCGGCAGCCTCCTGGGCGAGGAGCAGTCCGGCCATCTTCGGGACCTTGGCTTCGATCTTTTCCAGACGATGCTGAAGCGTGCCGTCGAGGCTCTGCGCAAGGGAGAGCAGCCGGACCTGGAGATTTGGGCCCCGCACATTTCGCTCGGGCTTACGATAGGGATTCCCGAAAGCTACATCCCCGACCCGGTGGAGCGCGCGGAGGTTTATTGGGAGTGCGCGCGGCTCGAAACGGAGGACCAGATTGCGCAGTACGCTGCCGGACTCACCCAGCGCTATGGCCCCCTCCCGCGCGACGCACAGCGGTTATTTGCGCTGCTCCGCTTGAAACAACTTTGTCGGGAGGCCCACGTCATAGAGCTCAATGCTGGCCCGAAAGGCGCGGTGCTGACGTTCCGCCCTGAAATGCCCGTCTCACGTCACCTTCCGCTCCCGAGCAGAGTGGCTCCTAAAGTCGAATGGCGGAAGAACAGGCGGCTCGTCGTCTCCGCGCAATGGGAGGCTCCGCGACGCCGCATCGAGGGCGTGGCCAGCCTCCTGCTTCAGCTGAAGCGTGCGGCGTCGCAGGTCGCGGAAACTGTATCGAAGCCCGCGAGTTAGGGTGACCTGACTCAGGACACAAGCTCGGTGCACTGCGTATTGAGGCTCGCCAGCCTGCGGCTCAACGTCTCGGCCACCGACAATCGCTCACGCAGCATTTCAAGGCGCTCGGCGCTGCTCATCTCATCATGTGACCGCGCCTCGCGAGCATCGAGAAGCTGCTTGGCCTGGGCGATGTACGTCTCACTCTGGGCGCGCAGAGCATCGATCACCACCACCGCAATCGCCGTCGCGCGGTCGGCCATGTCCCGGGTCGCGCGCTGCAGCTCGTTGCTCGCCAGCCGGATGACCTCGTCGATGGCCGGCATGAACTCCTCGATCAGCATGCGCTCTAGCTCAGCCGCATGCTCCTCCTGCGTCCGCGTGCGGGACCAGCCCATGAGCGACCCTGGCCCCGCAAGGTCCATCGCGATCGAGTCCTCGATGGGCACGCGCACAGCGCTGGGCGGAAGGACCGGCATCGGCGCTTCGGGGAGTTCAAGTTCGGGCGACCGGCGGAGCATGGTTTCGCGCAAAGCCGGAAATACGTTGTATGGCGTCGCTGCCAGCCTCTCCTCGACAGCGCGACGGGCCGCAAGAAGCTCCTCCTCCACGCGCTGACGGAGAGGTTTCGTGTGGCAGCGCCAATGCCGGCGCGCCTCCCCTCCCGCGAACGCCTGCATGAGCCGCTGGCCTTCGGCCTTTGCGTACTCCTCCAGGATTTCAGCCAGCCGGTCGTAGATCCGCGTCCGATACTCGGCGGTGACCTCGTTCAATAGATTCTGGAAACCGGCCAGGTTCCGCTCCAGCTCGCCAGCCACGGACTGAATTCGGGCCAGCTCGGCCTGAACGTCCTTGAGCTCACGATCATTCTTGTTGTGAGCACCGTTCTCCGAGATGATGGCGAGCTTTACCATCTCCTCGCGGACAGCGGCTTCGTTGACCTGCGAAAGCTCTGCAAAATAAGCGGCGATCTGCCGGATCAAATGAGCGCTGTGGCTACGCAGCAAGAGCTTCGTGAGCTCCCGCCGAAGCTCCGGGAACCCTGAGCAGATGGAGAAGATGCGCGACTGCTGTCCGTTCGGCAGCTCCTCCGTGGTCCCCGACTGACCATCGCTCTTGACCTCGACCGGACGAAGCGCCCCCTTCGTTTTGGCGTAGGCTATCAGCGCGGGAGAAATGTCACCGCTCGTTTCCTCGCTGCGGGTAAGGGCCTGCGCAGCCCATTTCGAGCTTCCGGCGACGACAGGTATGTCGACCGCCGGAAACTCGCGTGCGAGCGTCTCGCGAACGCGCGACACGATATTCCGGACCTCGGCCGAGGGATCGCGCAGCTCGTCGACGTTGTCGATGAAGACGAGGATGCGATCGCGATGCAGGCCGCGAAGAATTCTGAGCGTCGCAAGCTCGACCGTCGAGAGCGGCTGGCGTGCGCTTAAGACAACCACATAAATCTCGGCCGGCTCGAGGGAATGCCGCGTGATTTCATCCCGCACCATGAACGGGTCGTTGATGCCCGGCGTCGCGATGATGGTCACGGGGAACTTGAACGGCCCGCTCGGGAGCCAGATGTCTGCCGCCTTGGTGATGTCAGCGTACTGCCCAGGCCCTTCCGAGTTCTCGGCAGCGCTGCTACCGGGTGCCAGATAGCGCGCCAGCGTTTCCTTTGAGATGGTCTCGTAATTGTGCTTCGCACCCAAAAGATCCGAGAAGTTGCTGCCCAGGCGCATCTCCGCGCGCTGGCGAAGGGCATCGATGTGGCGCTGCAAGAGCTGCGGCTCGAAGCCGGGAACGAGCTGGCTCGTCAGCTCTCGGATCCGGTTATCGCCCGTGGCGAGCTTGCTCCAATCGTCTTTGTCGAAAAGCTGGAATTCGGCAGCGGTGTTCTCGGGAGCAGCCGCTGAGCCAAAATGCAGCCGCACCACCGCCGTCGTCCAAGGGCTGACCTCTGCAGGTAGAAGGTCCGTCTGCTCGGTGAGAGCACCGATGAACGTGATCTGCCGCGACTTCACCTGCCCGATCACGGCAATGCGGCAGACTTGATGCGCGAGCACCCGCATCGCATCGCGGACGAAGGTCGCACCGGGATCGGCCAGCACGGCAGCCAGCTCCTCTCCCTGCCGCATGAGATTCGCCCGGATGTCCTCAAGCGAAGCTCCGATAGGCTCGGGATCAGGCTCGGCTACGGGAAAGGGAACCGGCTCGACGTTCGGTTCACCGACGACGGCGTCCGGCTGGGGTGTCTTCGTCTCCCCGGGAGAATTCGGCTGAGGCAGCACCCGGATGTTCGACATGTTCTCCTCCGCCTCTCTCAGCTGGTTGGCCCGGCGCCCCTCAACGCGCGGCCGGCATCGCGGCGCAAATGGCTTTGCAGCCATCGCCTTGCCGCGTCTTGTGCTGCACTTTCAGGATGTCGTGAGTGAAAATGTCTGGCGGTGCCACCCAAATCCAGGCAAGCCGGATCGGCAAGTCTCGAAAACACCGACCACGGATGCTCCGGACCATACACACGCCACCCCCCGGACGACTCTGTTATTAAGCCGGCCAACTATTCTTGCCGGCTGTCCCCCTTTGGGACCGGTTACTCTTGGAACTGTAAATGAACCGTAAATTGTGGCGTGGGCGTGGAGAATAGCAACAAGTGCAGACGTCCTATTATCGAATTGTCAGATGAAGGACGTACTTGCCGGGACACGCGATGCGACCTGAGGTGAAATCTTTCGCCCTCTATCGCGGAACGCGCGAGCACTCGGCGTATTCCATTCTTGAACCCATCGCCGACCATTTGAGTTGCATGCACGATGCGTGAGCCGGCTGCATGAGATCGGCACGCTCGAGCTGGTAACTGGTGCCTTTACCGTTCGGAATATCGAAGACCCGGCAATAGCTCGTTTGCATCGGCTTCGTGCCGCCGTCGCGTGGGTATGGAGAGGTTATGATCACTGTAACGATCGGGACGGGAGAGATCGAGCTTGACGGCTGGCGCAAGATCTACCGCGGTGCCGCCGTGCGACTGCATCCCGACGCTCTGCCGAAAATCGCGGCGAGCGCTGAGGTCGTTTCGGTCATCATTGCGCGCGGCGAACCGGTCTACGGCGTCAATACAGGCTTCGGAAAGCTCGCCACGGTCCGCATCGAAGCAGCCGATCTCGAAGCGCTGCAACGCAATCTCGTTCTGTCGCACTCGGCCGGCGTTGGGCCGCCTGTTCCACGGACCATCGCACGCCTGATGATGGCGCTGAAGCTCGCCAGCCTGGCTCAAGGCGCCTCGGGCGTGCGAAGCTCGACGGCGGCATTGCTGGAGGCGATGCTCGAGCGCGGGCTGACGCCCGTCATTCCCTCGCAGGGCTCCGTTGGTGCCTCCGGCGATCTCGCTCCCCTCGCTCATATGGCCGGCGCGATGATCGGGCTCGGCGAGATCGAGACTGCCTCCGCGCGAATGCCTGCGCTGGAAGCCTTGCGCCAGCACGGCCTGGAGCCGCTCACGCTCGGACCAAAGGAAGGACTAGCCCTTCTCAATGGCACCCAGTTTTCGACGGCCTATGCGCTGGCTAGTCTATTCGAAGTGGAAATACTGTTTCGCACTGTCCTGGTCACTGGCGCGCTTTCAACCGATGCGGCCCGCGGCTCCGATGCCCCGTTCGATCCGAGGATTCATGAGTTGCGCCGACATCGCGGACAAAACGAGACTGCCGCTGCTCTGCGAGCGTTGATGGCGGGGAGCGAAATCCGGGCCTCTCATCTCAAGGGTGACGAGCGCGTCCAGGATCCCTACTGCCTGCGCTGCCAACCCCAAGTGATGGGCGCCGTCCTCGACCTTCTGCGCTACGCGGCCGGTGTCCTCGTGACGGAAGCCAATGGCGTTACGGACAATCCCCTCATCTTTCCTGAAACCGGGGAGGCGTTATCGGGCGGCAATTTCCATGGCGAGCCCATCGCATTCGCCGCAGACATGATCGCAATCGCCATTTGCGAAATCGGCTCCTTGGCGGAGCGGCGCATTGCCATGCTGATCGATCCTGCCGTCTCCGGGCTGCCTTCCTTCCTCACTGCACACCCCGGGCTCAACTCCGGCTTCATGATTCCGCAGGTTACGGCTGCCGCACTCGTCGCGGAAAACCGGCAGCGGGCACATCCGGCAAGCATCGACACCATTCCAACCTCGGCCAATCAGGAGGATCACGTGTCGATGTCGGCTCACGGTGCGCGTCGACTGATCCCGATGGCCGATAACCTCGCCAACATCGTCGCGATCGAGCTGCTTGCTGCCGCTCAGGGCTGCGACTTCCATCGGCCGCTTGCGTCGAGTCCGCCATTGGAGCGGGTGCGTGAACGCCTGCGCGCCGAAGTGCCTTTCCTGGACGAGGATCGCTCCTTTGCCGCTGACATCGCTAAAGCTGAAGCGCTCGTTCGGAGCGGCGCGGTGATCGACGCGGCCGGACCAGAGCTGTTGCCGCTAATCGGCTGAAGCGTTGGCCGGGGAAAAGGTCCCCTCCTCCGCCGGATTTGTCCGCCGGATTTGACCACGAAGCCCTTCCCTATCGCCCGGAATGTTGCCACCCTGATGCTCTGCCTTCATCGTTAGGAGGCACCATGCGCACACAGGTGGGAATTATCGGTGCAGGGCCGGCAGGCCTGTTGCTTTCGCGGCTGCTGACGCTGCAGGGGATCGACAATGTCGTGCTGGAGCGTCGCAGCGCAGAGTATGTGTTGGGACGAGTGCGCGCCGGTGTGCTGGAGCGCGGCACCGTCGAGTTGCTCGAGGAGGCCGGTTGCGCCGACCGCCTGCACCGTGAGGGCCTCGTTCACCGGGGTCTGCAAATCAATTTCGAAGGCAGCTCCCTGCGCATCGATCTCGCGGGCCTGACGGGCAGCGGGGTCGTCATCTACGGCCAGACTGAGATAACGCGCGATCTCATGACAGCCCGCGAAGCCGATGGCAGCGTCACACTCTACGAAGCCGAGGCGATCGCGATCGAGGATGTGGATGGCGCCAGGCCGCGTATCCGCTATCGGCAAGGAGACCAAGACGGCGTTCTGGAATGCGATTTCGTTGCCGGTTGCGACGGGTTCCATGGCGTAAGCCGCACCGCGATCCCCACCACCGTGCTGACCACATACGAGCGATCCTATCCCTTCGGCTGGTTGGGAGTGCTGGCAGACGTCAGGCCGTGCTCGGACGAACTCATTTATGCGAGCCACAGCGATGGGTTCGCACTCGCCAGCATGCGCACGCCAACACGTAGCCGCTATTACATCCAATGCCCGCTCGATATTCGCCTCGACGACTGGCCGGATGACAGGTTCTGGGAAGAGCTGAAACGCAGGCTCGGTGCTGATGCCGCCGAGCGCGTGACGACGGGACCCGCCATCGAGAAAAGCATTGCACCACTACGCAGCTTCGTCGCCGAGCCCATGCAGTACGGGCGTCTGTTCCTGGCGGGTGACGCGGCCCACATCGTGCCGCCGACGGGCGCCAAGGGGCTCAACCTGGCGGCAGCCGACGTCGGTGGGCTCGCACGCGCACTGATTGGATACTACAAGCAGAACCGCACCGATCTGCTCGAAGCGTATTCGCCGCAATGCCTCTCCCGCGTATGGAAGGCGGAGCGCTTTTCCTGGTGGATGACTTCGCTTTTGCACCGTTTCCCAGACGCCGACGCATTCGCCCGGAAGTTGCAGCGGGCGGAGTTCGAGCACCTCGCGGCATCACGCGCGGCGCAGATGGCGCTGGCGGAGAACTACGTCGGGCTGTGGGCCGAACGCGACATTCCGTAGACATTTTGGACGGAGACGAAAAAACGCCCTCCAGGTCCTGAGACCGGAGGGCGCCAAGCCAATACGCGCTCTCAAGGAGAAGCTTACCAGGGTGATTTGTGAAGTAACCTCAATCGACTATTGACCGGAAGTTCCACTGTTATTACCCGCCACTGTTATTACCCTGAGACCCAGTGCCACCACCCGGAGGAGCCCCATATATAGGTGAGATGTAATAATAAGGTTGGGCGGTGACATCCGCCAACGGCTTCTGCTTGGAGAGGACAGGCCTCTCGTACGAGCGCTTCATGATTGCCTCCTTCGTTGGTTCCGAAGCGACAACCACAGATAGCTGAGTCCTTCGCTTGGTTGAATACTAATTCGCTAAACAACCACAGGTTTAACGCCTTATCTTTGTGATCAGCTCTCCCGCTGTACCTTGGTTGCAACACTTACGTTTTCTGTCGAAACCGTCAGCATACCTCGTCCATGCAATCGCCCAGCCGGCCCACGCAAAAATGCGCAACTTCTGTCTCAGTATCGATCGCCGTGAACTTGGCGGCAGTTCTACAGCTAATCAGTTCAAAGCTGTCGACGCTACGGTCGGAGCAAAATGCCAACAGCAACAGCCAAACGAAATCGCCCTCCTGCCTGAGGAAGGAGGGCGTTAAAGAGTGATCGCTCTCAAGAGCTGATTGCGAGACTTATTGATTGTTGTTCGTGTCTAATTTCACTCCTCATCTTCGGGTGGGAAACCTGGCGTTATAAGGGTCTGCGCAGTCACATCCGCCAGTGGTTTCTGCTTTATCAACACAGGACTCTCGTATTGGCGCTTCATACAGACTGCCTCCTTAGCTGGCGGCCAAACGAACACGAGTACTCGCAAGCACACTGGTGCCCACAAGCACGCGCGTTGGTTACGCCCTCAGCGTGTCATCAATTTGAAGTTGAGCCGCGACTTGTCGATAAACCGATAAGTGTATCCCTCTCGCAACACCTCGGGTCGTCACAGCACGAATGAGTTGCTCCCTCTAACCTCTTGAGAGCACAAGCGTCGATCAATTTCAGAACCAACTCAAACGCCCCGTCCGAGCTCCCTGCGAATGTTGTGCACACGGATCTGGCGCGCACCCTCGACTGATAGCAATCTTTGGTTGTGGTCGTTAGGATATCGCGTCGGAGGAACTGAAAGAAGGGGCACAACGGTGATCCAAGATTCAAGCGTGCTGTCGCTACCAGAGGGTGTATCTTGCCAGGCGCTCGGCGAGGGTGAGGGCGGCGTCCTGCTCGTCATAGAGTCGGGACAACTTTACACCTGCAACGACACCACCTCGGCATTTCTCGCCGCGCTCGACGGGAAGCGTTCCTTCGCCGAGGTCGTGCAAACACTCTTGGAAACCTTCGATGTCCCCGCCGATCGATTGCGGCAAGATTTGATCGCGCTCGCAGAGGAGTTGCAGAAGGAGGGGCTCCTCCAGGTCCACTGATGCCATGGCAACCCTCAAGAAGCTGCGCTTCAAAGTTGCCCTCTGGTTGTGGGCCCGGGCGCTCCCGGTCCTGGCATGGAAGCGCAGCCTTCCGTCACTCCTTGCGCTGACAAAGCCACGCGCGGCAGCCCCCTACCAAGGGTTGCCAGCGCACTACATCGTCCGGCGGGTGAAGAAGTCGACCCGCCGGCCTTGGGTCATGCGCGACCGGCCCTGTCTCCGAGAGGGCATTCTGGCCCTACGCTTCCTGAAGCTCGCCGGGTACGAACCGTCACTTCACTTCGGTGTCGACCGCGAAAGCGTCAGGCAAGATGTCCTCTCGGCGCACTGCTGGATCGTGCTTGACCAGGAGATCATTCTCAATCCGCCAACGCCGACCATGGTGGAAATCCTCATCCACGCGGGTGATCGACTTCTCCCGCCCTCGCATGCCCACGCCACACTGTCTCAAGGATAGATCGGAGCCGACATGGCCAATTGGTTCAATCTGAACGGTGCCTTGCTGTGCATCGATGCCGAGGACCCGGCACTCGTGAAGCCGCTGCTGGTCTACCTCGATGAGCTCAGCATCCCACCCCCCGAACGAATGCCCGATTTTCGTCTGGTTCTTGAGAGGGGCCTGCCGCAGCCGGCACCTCCGGAAGCAAAGTTTCTCTACAGTCGGCGCTGGCCCGAGGGGCTGGACTGTCAGTACAGCGCGCTTGGCACCTGGAGATATCTCCTCGTTCCGGAGACACTCTCGCTTGAATATTCGGCACAAGAGGGCGTCGCCCGAATGTGTGCCGCGCCGGGTCACGAGCGCTTCATCGGGGCGACTGCCGGCATTTACGCCATCTATGCTGCTCTTTTTTCAACGCGCCAAACGCTCATCCACGCTGCTGCGCTCCGCTTGCCGGAAGAGGACGCGGCTTTCGTCCTTTTCGCGCCGAGTGGCGCGGGCAAGACCACGACCTCGTTGGCACTGGCCCTCCAGGGCTTCGCTCTCCTCACTGACGATGCCACGGTGCTTTCGGAGCGCAACGCCGCGACCGTCGGAACCGAGGTCTGGGGATTACCGCGGCCTCCCAAAGTGCACCGCCGTACGGGGGAGCTGCTCCCCTCCATTGGCCAGCTGCTAGGCCCTGACTGGAATGCAGACGGCGAGCAAGGCGTGAGTTTGAATACCCTCAGATCCCAGATGCAGGTGCTGCCGGGGAGAGCCTACCCACTAAAGGGGCTCGTGTTGCTCGGCGATCGAACCCAAGGCGCCCATCGGATCCGCCCCATGCGGAAGTCCGACCTTTTCATTCATTTCGTCAAAGACAACCTGTCCTGCAGCCAAAACGGCCTGATGGAGGATGACCTGGCGCGCTACAATGCTTTTGTGCGCGCCGTCGCCTCCACCCCAGCTTACGAGCTCAACGTCGGCAGCGACCTTTCCAGTCTGGGCACAGTGATCGCTGCCGCGCTTGGCCGTGCCGATCAGGCGATCTTGAGCGCCTGACGAAAGAGCTTCCGCCGCCAGGAGCCACGCCCCCGGGCTTGGCTCTGACTGCGGACGACCAATCCCGGTGACAGCAACTGGCCGGGGAGTCTCGCAAACGGTGACGGCATCAGCTTTCGGGCAAGATTGATGCAGCGCGGCTCTCGGAACGTCTTGCCCGCAAGCTCGAGTGCGCCTGCGACGGCCAGGGTCACGCCGCAACGCTCGGAAACGCGCGCCAACCGGTCCTCATCGATTGGACCGGCGACGCCGCGCGCAGCCTGCATCACATCGACAAGGTGCTGCAACCGGTCGAGCTGATGACCGATGGCTCCATGCGTGGCAGCCACGAACAGCAGCGCCGTCGCATCGTTGCAATCGCCACCCCCGGCAGCACACACATCCTCATAGCGGATCGACATAGTTCCGCGCAGCTTCGGCGAGTGCACGAGATTGCTGTGCACCTCGATCATCACGTCGTGCCGGGGCGGCAGCAGCCACTTCTGCTCGTGATAGTCTTTGCCTTTCCGATCTTCGAACTCGGAGAGAATGAAGCCCAAAGACCGCATGATCTCGGCAGCTTCGAAACGATGCTCGACAGGCACCAGAATGTCGGCATCCGTGAAGGTTCTAAGCGACGGCTCCGAATACAGCCTTTGAGCGAAGGCCGCGCCTTTGACGAGAGCACCGATGACACCCTGCGCTGAGAACGCGGCCATGACTCTCCGCGTATGGTAGAGCGTCTTGATCTGAAAGCCCGTTTGATACGCGAGTTGGAGCCTCGCCGCCTCCAACTCCGAACGGGCGGCTTTCAGCGCCGGTGGCTCGGGCTCTCCAGCACGCTCGGCTTCGCGTTCGATGAGATCGCTCAGCCCACGAACAAGCGATGGCAGCACGCCGTGATTATCGGCTGCCGCAACCAGCCGTTTAATCTGTTCAGGTTCGGGAAGCGGAATGTCCGGCAGAGGTCGCCGGATCGGATCTGCGAAATGGACGAGAAGGCGCTCACAGTCACGGTTGAGCGGCGAATGAGGCGTCTTACCCTTCATGATAGAAATCCCTCCTTGCCCCCAAGGAGGACCGTACAGGAACGGCTTCCTGCACGCCAACGTTGTGCACGCTCTGCGCGATAACTCCTGTGGATTTACGCGCTCCGCGCGAGTCGAGCAGCGACGCGTGGCATCAACCCGTCCGTGTACCGGACTTCGCCCGCGCCAAGGCGATCACCGTGACGATCTCGAACAGCATCTGCGCTGCGATTTGTGCCGTGGCCGTCGTGGCATCGTAAGCAGGCGCGACCTCGACCACATCGCCGCCGACGATGTCGAGCCCGGCTGCTCCGCGGATAAGCGCCAAAACCTCGCGCGGCGCCAGGCCCCCCACCTCCGGCGTGCCCGTTCCTGGCGCGAAGCCGGGATCGAGACTGTCGATATCGAAGGAGATATATGTCGGTCCAGAGCCTACGACGTCCCGCATCCGCGCGATTGTCGCGTCGATCCCGAGGCGCATGAACTCGTCCATGTGGATCACGGTCATGCCGCTGTCGTAGGAAAACTCCCATAGGTATTCGGCACTGCCGCGAATTCCGATCTGGATTGTTCGCTGAGGATCAAGAACCCCGGCAAGCACCGCCTCCCGGAATGGCCCGGCGTGCGTGAACTTCGATCCCTCGAACGGCCCGCCGGTGTCGCAGTGGGCATCGATGTGGATCAGACCGAGCGGCTGGTCGCGGCCCAGGGCCTTCAGGATTGGTAGTGTGATCGAGTGGTCACCTCCGACCGAGGCTGGCGCCACGCCCGCCGCGCGAACCTTCTCGTAGAACGCCTCGATGTCCGCGTGGCTGTCGGCCAAACTGTAGCGGCTCCGGAACGGCACGTCGCCGACGTCTGCGATCTTGGCCAGGCTCGCCGGCACGACCCGGTGCACCTCGTGATACGGGCCAATCCGCTCGATTTGCCGAACGGCGCGAGGACCGTGGCGGGCGCCAGGGCGGTTGGTGACACCAAGATCCATGGGCACACCGATCAGCGCAATGTCGACGCCAGCGAAGTCGTCCTTCTTTGGTGCGTCCGCGATCAGAGGCGCATCGAGAAAGGTTGAGACTCCTTCATAGGGCTTGGCGCGGCGGTCAGCGCCGGAAAAGAGGATCTCGACCACCTTCTTGAATTCAGGATCGTGAACGTCGCCGGCGGACGCTCCGCCGTACTTTGCCCGCAGTCTTTCCAGGTTGTCGCGATCCATGATGGTCAAGTCCTGAAGCGGTCAGCCCGCAAGTGCCTCTGAAAAACCAGACGAAGGCGCTGCTCCGTCACGCGTAAGCAGAAACAGCCCGCCGCCCGCTTCAGTTCAACACCCGCACCAACAGTAACGCCAGCACCGGGAAAGCGGTGACCACCAGGAGGCGTACTATGTCGATGGCGATGAACGGCAAGACCCGCCGGTAGATGGCCGTAATGGGAACGCCCTTGGCAAGGGCGCCAACTACAAACACGTTGAGGCCGATGGGCGGCGTGACGAGCCCGATGCCAACCACAATCAGCACGAGGATACCGAACCAGATCGCCGCCTCCTCGGCCGGCAGCCCGAAATCGAGCGCCGAGATGACAGGAAAAAAAACCGGCAGCGTCAGCAAGATCATGGCCAGCTCGTCCATGACGGCGCCAAGGACGATGTAGAGCGCTAGAAACATGGCCAGAATGGCGAGCGGCGGAAAACCGGAGCTGGCGATCGCCTCCGCCGCATTCGCCGGCAGGCGCGACAACGCCAGGAAGCTATTGAAGACCTCGGCCCCAAGCAGGATCAGGAAGATCATGCCGGTCGTCTCGGCTGTCTGCAGCAGGCTGGTCCGGATCTCGGCCAAACCCAATGTTCTTCGGGCCACGCCGATGATCAGCATGGCCACGGCGCCGACTGCTGCGCCCTCCGTGGGAGTGAACACGCCGCCATAGATGCCGCCGACCACCACCACGGCGACGAGCACGGCGGGCCATATGGCGCGCCAATGGCCCCGTGCCGTCTCGTCAACCTCCACCGCCGGCGCAGCCACTGGATCGCGGCGAGCAACCCAGCCCAGCACGATGCAGTGGAACAGGGTCGCCAAGAGGCCTGGAATGAGCGCGGCCTGGAACAGCTTCACGATGTTCTGCTCTGTGGCAAGGGCATAAACGACAAGGATGACGGACGGTGGGATCAAGATCCCGAGCGTGCCTCCGACCGCAACAGTTGCGCCTGCAAGGGCGGGGTCATAGCCGTAGCGCCGCAGCTCGGGCAACGCGGCCCGCGAGAATGTGGCTGTGGTCGCGACGGACGATCCGCAGATTGCCCCAAAAAGTGTCGATGCTCCGATGACGGCCATTCCCAGTCCGCCCTTGCGCCGGCCGAAAAAACCGGCAGCAGCCCGAAAGAGGTCGGCCGAAAGTCCCGAGCGCTCAGCGAAAGCACCCATGAGAATGAACAGCGGAATAATCGAAAGCGTATAGTTGGCGAACAGATGATAGGGCGTGGACTTCATATAATTTAGAAACGGCGCCAGCCCTATGAATGAGATGTAGCCCACACTGCCAGTGAGCAGCATTGCCAGGCCGATCGGCATCCGGATGGCGATCAGCAGCAAGAGCACGGCAAAGCCGATAATTGCGGTCGTCGTGCCGCTCACCGCCGGCCCCTCACGAGTTGCAGCGCCGTCGCCAGGGCGGCGATGGCCAGCAGCAGCGCCATGACGGACGTGGCCGCAATCGCCCAACCGATGGGCATGCCGGACACCATGGTCGTCGTTCTATTCGCGATGGTTTCGGACGCGCCGGCCCAAAGCCGCCAGGCAAGAAAGATGGCCGTCAGGCCATAGGCCAAATCCCAAAGAGCATCGAGCAGGTCGCGTATCCGGCTCGGCAGCCGGGCCGTGAACGTGCCGACCATGATGTTGCCGCGACGAAGCTGGCATAAGGGGAGGAAGGCGAAGGCAGAAATCGCGACGGCGATCTGAACCAGCTCGAAGTCGCCAGGAATGGCGTTGCTGGTCGCCCATCGCATGGCGACGCTCGCGCATACGAGGAAGGCAGCAGCGAGCATGATGATGCCCCCGGCCAGGGCGAGCTTTTCGGCAACTGCGCTCAACAGCCGGGGCCCAGCTGATTTTGGATGCTCCTCTCCTCGCTCGATAGCCACGCGACCCTCCGGTGCCGCAGAGTTGTAATTCCATCGCCGTTCTTCGCCTGAGCAACGCGCTAATCGGCAGCCGGAGCTTAAGGCGAAGCCGCTTTTCTCGACAACCGAATTCCCTGAAGGGCGGGCGAGCGAGATTTTCGTGTGCTGAGCCGACCATAATGCCGCAGCGGCAATCTCATCTCCCCCTTACGCGTTCCATGGCCGACTCACCTTGCTTTTCGGAGGTGGGCGATGAGCCCTCCGAGCGCCGCGTGGGTCCGTTTCCTCCCCCAACTTGGCCCGTCAACCACTCTCTGGCGGGCCTTTTTTCCAGAAATCCTTAGGCGATTATCCTCTTGCGTGCGCAGCCGCGTGCGTGGACGCTTGGACGGAGCACAACACGCGAGGCGCAAAATGCCATCCACTGTCTATGACTCCCGCATCTACAAGGACGCGTTCGGCACCCCCGAAATGCGCCACATCTTTTCGGACGAAGCCGCCGTAGCGCACGCCGTCAAGATCGAGGTCGCACTCGCCCGCGTGCAGGGGCGGCTCGGGATCATTCCGGAGGAGGCAGCACGCGAGATCGAGCAGCGGGCGGATGCAGCGGCGATCGACTTCGAGGAGCTGAAACGGGAGACGGAGCTCGTCGGCTATCCCATCGTGGGGCTTGTCCATCAGCTCGCGCGCCAATGCGGAGATGCCGGGCGTTACCTCCACTGGGGCGCGACCACCCAGGACATCATGGACACTGCAACAGTCCTCCAGCTGCGGGAGGCGATGGGCATCATTGCGGCCGATCTCGCCCGCCTCGACGAGGCCATCGCTGCGTTGGCGCGCAAGCATCGGCTGACCGTCATGGCGGGGCGCACGCACCTGCAGCACGCACTGCCGATCACGTTCGGCTACAAGGCAGCCGTGTGGCTATCGATGGTCCGGCGGAACCGGGAACGCCTTCGCCAGCTTTGGCGTCGTGTTCTTGTCGTCCAGTTCTCGGGCGCGGCTGGAACCCTCGCCTCGCTTGGCGATCGCGGGCTCGAGGTACAGGAGGCCTTGGCAGCCGAGCTCGGCCTCGCAACCCCGGAGATCACGTGGCATTCCGCGCGAGACAGCTTCGCCGAGCTCGTTGCCTTCCTCGCACTTCTGACGGCATGCCTTGCGAAGATCGCAACAGACGTCGCCCTGCTCATGCAGACAGAGGTTGGGGAAGCTTTCGAACCGTTCGCCCCAGGGCGTGGTTCTTCCAGCACTATGCCGCAGAAGCGCAATCCGATCTCCTGTGAGCTGATCATCGCCGCCGCCAAGGCGGTGCGGCAGAACGCGGGGCTGATGCTGGACGCCGTCGCCGTCGACCATGAGCGTGCCACGGGCCCATGGCACGCGGAGTGGATCGCCCTCCCCCAGAGTTTCCTGGCAACCGCCGGGGCTCTGCGCCAGTCGATCGACATGATGAGCGGGTTGGTTGTTGATGCGGATCGGATGCGCCGGAATTTGAGTATGACGGGTGGCCTCATCGTCGCCGAGGCTGTGATGATGGCCCTAGCGGAGCATATTGGCCGCGGCGCCGCTCATGACATCGTTTATTCCGCGTGCCGCGCCGCCGCAGAAGCGGGAAACGATCTTTTTTCGGAGTTATCTCGCCGGCCTGAGATAACCGCTCATCTTAGTGAGCAGCGCCTGCTCGAGCTGGTAGACCCGGCGAACTATCTCGGCTGCGCCCCGGCGATGGTTGACCGCGTGTTGGGACACGGCGAAACAGGATCGCAATTGGGAACTTCGTGAATTCAGTTTCGGTCTGACATGCCGAGTGACGATCCAGACCGCCACATAAAGCGGAGATGCACCGCCAGTCTGCTGTTCGCTATAGCGCTTTTCGTGCCGATTTGGTTGCCGAGCGCTGGCAAAGCTGCGGCTGAGCCCGTTCACCTGTCGATTTCCTGCGGAGCGTTGGGCGTTGAGCTGAAGCTCTGCTCTGATGCGGTCGAGGAATGGGAGCGCAAAACAGGCCATCGAGTGACGGTCGTCTCGACGCCCAATTCATCGACGGATCGGCTGGCGCTCTATTTGCAGATGCTCGCTTCGGGCACCGATGACATCGATGTCATGCAAATCGATGTCGTCTGGGCAGGCATTCTGGCGACCCATCTCGTCGATTTGAAGCCCTATATGGGCGACAAGCCCAAGGAACACTTTCCAGCACTCATCGAGAACAACACCGTGGACGGGCGGCTCGTCGCCATGCCGTGGTGGGCCGACGTCGGCGTGCTCTATTACCGGAAAGACCTGCTCGAAAAGCACGGATTTGACCCGCCGCAGACGTGGCAGGAGATGACCGAAATTGCGCGCACCATTCAGTCTGCCGAACGCGCTATGGGCAAACGAGGCCTGTGGGGCTTCGTTTTTCAGGGCAAGGCCTACGAGGGGCTTACGTGCAATGCGCTCGAATGGATCGACTCTTTCGGTGGCGGCACGATTGTCGACGAGGCAGGCAACATAACGCTGAACAATCCGCGTGCCATCGACGCTTTGTCACTCGCGCAGAGTTGGATCGGCGAAATCGCCCCGCCCGGCGTGCTGAGCTACGATGAGGAGGCGGCGCGGGGCGTTTTCCAGACGGGCAATGCGGTTTTCATGCGGAATTGGCCGTATGCTTGGTCCCTGGCGCAAAGCGAGGACAGCCCGGTGCGCGGCAAAGTCGGCGTCGTACCGCTGCCAAGCGGTGGTTCCGACGGCAAGCGTTCGGGCACACTCGGCGGCTGGCATCTCGCAATCTCCCGCTACACAAAGCATCCGAAGGAGGCTGCGGATCTCGTCCTGTTTCTGACGAGCGCGGAGCAGCAGAAAAAGCGCGCCATCATCGGCTCGTATAACCCGACCATTCCGGCCCTCTATCACGACCCGGAGGTGCTGGCAGCCAATCCGTTTTTCGGTGACCTGCTGGAGCCCCTGCGCAATGCGACGGCTCGGCCGTCGCGTGTCGTCGGCCCCCATTACAACCGCCTGTCGAGCGACTTCTGGCGGGCCGCGCATGATATTCTCGCTGGTCGTCCGGCCGCAGAGCGCGTCGCTCAACTTGAAGAAGACCTCGATCGGCTCAAGTTCAGGGCAGGCTGGTGATGCGTGGACAGTCCATTTTCGCTGAGCGCAAGCGTGCAGCCTGGCTGTTCCTGACGCCGATGCTGGTGGTCCTGGTGATCGTCGCCGCCTGGCCACTGTTGCGCACATTCTATTTCAGCCTGACCAATGCCACGCTGGTCGACATGGAGCGCCACAGCTTTGTCGGCCTCTCCAATTACCTCGCCTACGAGAATGGTCGCTGGTACGGCGTGTTGACTGATCGGCAGTGGCTCGCATCCCTGCGGAATACGCTGATTTTCGCGATCGCCTCGGTTACGCTCGAAACCATTCTCGGCGTTCTTATCGCGCTCCTGCTCAGCGCCAGCTTTCCGGGCCGCGGCATGCTGCGGGCGGCCATGCTCGTCCCCTGGGCAATCCCCACCGTGGTTTCCGCGCAGATGTGGGGTTGGATGCTGAATGACCAGTTCGGCGTGGTGAACGATATGCTGATGAAGCTTGGCTTGATCTCCGCACCGGTCGCCTGGCTCGCCGATCCGACACTTTCGCTGATTTCGGTCATTCTGGTGGATGTCTGGAAAACGACGCCGTTCGTGGCGCTGTTGGCGCTGGCCGCTTTGCAAATGGTGCCCAAGGACGTTTATGAGGCCGCCCGCGTCGACGGCATCCATCCGGTGAGGGTATTCTTCCAGGTCACTCTGCCTCTGATCGCGCCTGCGCTCGCAATTGCCATCATCTTCCGCTTGCTCGATGCCATGCGCATGTTCGACCTCGTCTATGTCATGACGGGGACAACCGACGCCACGATGACGCTCTCCGTCTACGCCCGACAGCAGCTGGTCGATTTTCAGGAGGTGGGCTACGGCTCGGCCGCCTCGACGCTGGTGTTCTTCATCATCGCGCTGTTGACGGTGCTTTACGTGATGGCAGTCCGGCTCGATCTCGATGGGAGGCGCCGATGAAACGTGTGCTTTCCCGCATAGGACTGACGATTGCTTGCATCGCACTCGCGTTTTTCTTGCTGTTCCCGCTTTATTACGCGGTTCTGACGTCTTTCAAGTCCGGTTCGGCCCTGTTCCGGGTCGATTATTTGCCAACCGAAATCGACGTTTCGAGCTACATCCGCATCTGGCAGGAGCAGCCGTTCGCGCGAAATATTCTCAATTCGATTTTCGTAGCCACTACGGTGGTTATTCTGTCATTGGGCTTGGCGCTAACCGCAGCCTATGCGCTTGGTCGCGTTCAGTTCCGCGGGCGCAAGTTTCTGCTTTATACAATCCTCGGCGTATCCATGTTTCCCCAGGTCGCAGTGCTTTCCGGCCTGTTCGAGGTGATCCGTATTTTCGGACTTTATAACAACCTCGGCGCCCTCATTCTGTCCTACATGATTTTCACGCTGCCATTCACCGTCTGGGTGCTGACGACGTTTATGCGCGATCTGCCAGTCGAGATCGAGGAGGCCGCGATCATGGACGGCCTCAGCCCATTCGTGATCGTCACCCGCATTTTCATGCCATTGATGGGCCCTGCGATGGTCGCGACGGGATTGCTCGCTTTCATCGCTGCATGGAACGAATTCCTGTTCGCTCTGACGTTCACCCTTTCCAACGAGCAACGCACGGTGCCCGTGGCCATCGCGCTCATTACGGGAGCCAGCGAATATGAGCTGCCGTGGGGGAACATCATGGCGGCCTCCGTGATTGTGACGGTGCCGCTGATCGTGCTGGTTTTGATTTTCCAGCGGCGACTGGTGGCTGGTCTGACGGCGGGTGCGGTGAAGGGATAGGCGATGGCGGGTGTACGCCTGGATCACGTCAGCAAATGGTTCGGCAAAACGGAGGTCATTCGCGACATCACGCTCGATATCGCCGATGGCGAACTCCTGGTGTTCGTCGGCCCGTCCGGCTGCGGAAAGTCCACCATTCTGCGTCTGATCGCCGGACTGGAGGAGGTCACGTCCGGCGCGATCTGGATCGGCGATAAGGACGTGACGCATCTGCCGCCTTCGAAGCGCGGCGTCTCCATGGTCTTCCAATCCTACGCGCTCTATCCGCACATGGACGCCTACAAGAACATTGCGTTCGGCTTGCAAATGTCGGGCACGAGCGGAGAGACCGTCGACCAACGGGTCCGGCGCGTCGCCGAGATGTTGCAGATCAGCGACCTCTTGCACCGTAAGCCGCGCGAGCTTTCCGGCGGCCAGCGCCAGCGCGTGGCTCTTGCTCGGGCGATCGTCCGTGAGCCTCAAGTCTTTTTATTCGACGAGCCGCTGTCGAACCTCGATGCCGCGCTGCGCGCCCAAACCCGGCTTGAGATCGCGCGCCTGCACGACGAGCTGAAGACGACGATGATTTATGTCACGCACGACCAGCTCGAGGCCATGACGCTCGCCGACCGTATCGTGCTGCTCAATGCCGGCCGCATCGAGCAGGCAGGCAAGCCGATCGAGCTTTACCGGCGCCCTCAAACCCGCTTCGTCGCAGAGTTCATCGGCTCGCCGCGGATGAACATTCTGCCCGTCACAATTGAAGCGGGTGTAGCGATCCTTCCCTCGGGAGATCGGGTGCCTGTTTCTTCACAGTTCAGCGGCCCCGCCGATCTCGGCATTCGCCCCGAAAATATCTCGCTTGTCGCGCCCGAAGATCCAGGCGCGATCCGCGCCCGCGTGCTGCACGTCGAAGAGCTCGGCGAGTCCCGGATCATTCATGCGGCTCTTGGCGATGGGACCACCCTTTCCGTTCGCTATCCGTCAGATGCACGAGCGCCACACAAGGGCGACGCAATTGCGCTGTGCCTCCATCCCGAACATCTCCATCTCTTCGGTCGCGACGGCAAACGCCTGGAATAGTTCGAAAGGCGCGCCCATCACCGTATTGCGGCTCGACCTACTCCGTGTTGTGATCACGCACCCAACAAACAACACCGACAACAACGGAGGAAACGATGGCCAAGTCTTTCTGGGGGTACTCCGCTATCATCGGGCTCGCGGCGCTCGGCCTGCAACTGTTTCCGGGGGAGGCGAGCGCACAGGCCACCTTCGCCGGAAAGCGTATCCAGGTGATCGTGCCCTTCGCCCCGGGCGGGGCGACGGACGTAGCTGCGCGTTTCCTTGAGAAGTTCTTCGAGCGGCACCTGGACGGAAACCCCGACGTCGAAGTCGTGAATCGGGCCGGCGGGGGCTCCATCCTCGGCGCGAACTGGTTCCAAGACAACGCCAAGCCCGACGGCGAGATGGTCCTCTTTACGACCTCTTCGACGGCCAACCCGTACGTGCTTGGCCAGAAGGAGGTGAAGTACGATCTCGCGTCGATGCGCGTCGCCTATTCCCTGCCCTTCGGCAGCGTGACATACGTCTCCGCGGCAACCGGCATCAAATCGGTCAAGGATCTCAAGGAGACGAAAACCGAGCTGATCTATGGTGGCATCGCCGCGGCTGCGAGCGATCTGCCCACGCTTCTCTCCTTCGAGGTGCTCGATCTCAACGTCCGGACAGTGCTCGGCTTCACGGGACGCGGACCAGTCCGGCTGGCCTTCGATCGCGGCGAGACCAACCTCGATTTCCAGTTTACACCCGTCTACATGACGCAGGTTGCTGACCAGGTCGCCTCCGGCAAGGTCATCCCGCTGATGACCGGCGGCTACGTGGGACCGGACGGCAAGCTGATGGCGCGGGACCCAGCCGTTCCGGACATTCCGACCGTCTATGAGGTCTACAAGGAGCTCAATGATGGCAAGGAGCCGAGCGGCGTGGAGTGGGACGCGTACCAGGCCATGGGTGCGCTGACCCTCGGCTACGGGCTGACCGCCTACCTCCACAAGGACACGCCGGATGAGATTATCGACCTTTACGCAAAGGCGGTCGAGCGCATCAACGACGATCCGGAGTTCCTGAAGGAAGGAAAAGAGGTCGTGGGCGGTTATAAGCTCATCTCGCCGAAGGATGCCGAAAAGCCCCTAAAAGCCGCCCTTCAGCCTTCGGAAGAGGTGCGCCAATATTTGCGCAAGCTGTTGTCTGAGAAGTACGGCGTCACATTCTAAGGTTGCACGCAAGCGGCCGGGGAGCGCCCGGCCGCCAAGGTCCGACGGGCTAACTGATGGAACACGCGACCGAGGCCCTCTTGGCGCTGTTTGAGCCGCTGCGGCTCGCGGCTCTCTTCGCCGGCATGCTGGCCGGACTGACCTGCGGACTGCTGCCCGGGCTTGGCGGGGTTGCGACGGCCTCCCTCCTGCTGCCGTTCGTGTTCCTCCTGGACGACTATTCGGGGCTGGCGCTGCTTTTGGGCGCCATCTCCGTTGTCTATACGTCCGACACGATCACCTCCGTGCTCGTCGGCGCTCCTGGGTCACCCGCCTCGGCGCCGACCGCCATCGAGGGGCACGCGCTCGCCAGGGAAGGAAAGGCGGCGATGGCCCTCGGCGTTGGCTTCCTCGCCTCCATGGTGGGCGGGCTGCTCGGGGCTTTGACCCTCGCCTTCGCCATCCCGATCGCTGGACCGATCGTGCTCGCACTCGGCACGCCAGAGCTCTTCATGTTCGCTCTGGTCGGCCTCTACTTCGCATCCAGCATGATCGGGCGGGACCTGGCTGTCGGTGTATTGGCCGGGTGCTTTGGAATTCTCCTTGGGACGGTCGGGCCTGCGCCCGCGGCGGCGAATTACAGGTTCACATTCGGGCAGGCCTATCTGCTCGACGGGCTTTCTCTGACGATCGTTGCCCTTGGTTTGTTCGCGATCGCCGAAGTCGTCGGCATGCTGGCGTCGGGCGGAGGTATCGCCAGCGGCCGGCAGCTCCTGACGAACTGGGGCGCAGGGTTCACCGAGTTCTGGCGCAACAAGTGGCTCGTTCTCCGTTCCTCTGTCATCGGAGTGTTCGGCGGCTTTATCCCAGCGGTCGGCGCAAATGCATCCACCTGGGTGGCTTACGGCCACGCCATACGATCCACCCCGGACAAATCGCGATTTGGGAAAGGCGAGATCCGGGGCATCGCGGCGGCAGAAGGCGCGAACAACGCAACGATCATTTCCGACCTGGTGCCAACGCTGCTGTTCAGCGTTCCCGGCGGTCCGGCGGCCGCCATCTTCCTGGGCGCGCTGTTCTCATTCGGCTTCTACCCTGGCCCCCGCATGGTCAGCGAGCACCCAACGCTCATGTACCTCGTTGTGTGGAGTGCCGCCCTGGCCTCGATTGTCGGCGCCGCCATTTGTTTTGCGATTACACCCTTCATTGCCCGGGTGACGCAGATCAGGTTTGCCCTGATCGCCGCGCCGCTGACGCTCGTTATGGTAGCAGGTGCCTACCAGGCGACACAGTCGATCGGCGACATCGCCGTTCTGCTCATCCTAGGGCTCGTGGGCTGGCTTATGAAGCAGGCCGAGTGGCCGCGTGCGCCGGTCCTCGTGGGCTTCGTGCTGGCGGGACCGATGGAGCAGTATTTCTGGCTCACGACGCAAATCCACGGCTGGTCGTGGATTTGGCGGCCCGGCGTTCTAATCATCGCATTGCTGATCGTGATCCCGCTCGTGATCCAGCTCGTCAGGGGCCGGCGGCAGAGCAGAGAAGCTCGCGCGAGTGGAATCTCTGAATCGCAAGCTGCCCCTCCTCGCGACACCGATGGGACGAGGTTTACACGTGTCCTCCTGGCGTTCGCGGCGGTGCCTGTCTTCGCGTACGCCGCGTGGGAGACAACGCAATTCTCGCCAAGCTCGAGACTGCTGCCGCTGCTCGCCATCGTACCCGGGCTAGCACTGTCAATCCTAGTGTGCGCTCGCGAACTGTGGCGCCTGCTGAGGCGCGCGGGTGCGTTCCAGTTCGATGCCAAAGGTGAATACGGCATCATGCTGGGCTTCATCGCCTACGGCGTTGGCATGGGCCTCTTTGGTTTTGAGATCGCCACTATCGGCTTTCTCGCGTGGGTGCTTTTCGCCTGCGGACGGATGAAGCCGGTCACCGGCCTCGCCTACGGCATCGTGCTCTTGTTGGCGATCAACGGCATGTTCAGCTTGATGCGCATCGCGCCGCCTAAGGGCCTGCTGCTCAACGCAACCCTCTTCTAAATCAAAAAGCCCGACCGCTTGCTTATTGCGCTTTATGCGACGCGATCGCCCTTCTTCACTGTCACTGCCCGGTTATCGACCGCGGGCAGCATCTTGGCCGGATCGCGAGTGACGACGACGTCGACCACGCTCGGGCCCGGCGTGGACATCGCGGACTTCAGCGCATCGACAAGCTCGGCGGGCCGCTCGACGCGGACACCGTGGCAGCCGAAAGCCTGCGCGACCGCGGCATAGTTCGTTTCCGCAAGATCCGACGCGTGGTAAGCACCCTCGCCGTACATCAGGTGCTGCAGCGCCTTCACGTAGCCGGAGGCTGCGTTGTTCACGACGATGATTGTGAAATTGAGGTTCAGGCGACGCGCCGTTTCCAGCTCGCCGATCATCATGTTGAACCCGCCGTCGCCGGTGATGCTGACCACCTTGCGACCGTCCGCAGCCATCGCTGCGCCCATCGCGCCTGGAAGCCCGTAGCCAATGGATGCGAAGCCGCGATCCGGAACGAAGCCGCGGCCGGCCTGCTTCGTGTCGTAGAGCAATCCACCCCAGTGCGCGGCGAAGCCGCCGTCCGCGACGAGAATTCCATCGGCGGGCATGACATTGTTCAGCTCATGCATCAGCCGCGCCATGGCGACCGGCGTTTCATCGGATTCGAGGCGCTCACGAACGCTCTCGCGCCACGCCTGCATCCGCCGAGAGACTTCACTGGCGTACTCGGCCTGCCGGGCACGGATTGTGGCCGCATCATCCGAAAGCGCAGCGATCAAATCCCGAATGGTTTCCCTAGCGTCGCCCCAAAGCGCCACCTCCGGCTCGCGCGTACGGCCGAATTCCTCGGCGAGGATATCGAGGTGGATGATCCGCTTGCCGGCGGGCGGAACAGTGTAGCGCTTCGTTGCGATCTCGCCGAGCTTGCAGCCGATGACGAAGATCAGATCAGATTCTTCGATTAGCTTGTTGGCGATGCGATCGTACCGGCCAAAAAGCCCGGCATTGAGCGGATCGGTGCAGGGGATGGCCCCCTTTCCGCTCATGGTGTGAGCGACGGGCAGGTTGATCGCGCGTGCAAGTTCCGTCAGTGCCTCTGCGGCCCCGGAAATGTGCACGCCGCCACCTGCGAGTACGATCGGCCGCCTCGCCTCGGCAATCATCCGCGCTGCGCGTTCGAGCGAACGGACATCAGGGCGGCAACGCAAAGCCGGAGCGGCCTGATAAATTGGATCGGCGTGGAACTCACCATCCTCGTAACCGTGAGTTCCGTGGCAGATGTCCTCAGGCACGTCGACGATCACGGGCCCCGGCCGGCCGGTCGTCGCAACCGCAAAGGCCCGGCGCATCAGCTCCGGAATGCGGTGGATGCTCTCGATCCGGATGACCTCCTTGACGGCAGGGCGCAGGATCTCGAGCTGCCGCGACTCCTGGGTCATGTTCTTCCAGGAGTGATCCCGGTGCGTATTGCCCGTCAGCACCACAAGTGGCGAGCCCGCATTCAGAGCCTCGACGAGGCCCGTAACGAGATTGGTTGCGCCTGGTCCCAACGTTGCGTCGGCGAGGCCAACACGCCCGGAGACCTTGGCGTAGGCGTCAGCCGCAAAAACGCCCGCCCTCTCATCGTTGACGAGGTAATGCGCGAGGCCAAGCCGGCGGACGGCATCGTAGAACGGCAAGAGCTGAAAACCACCCATCCCGAACATTGGGCCGCCCTCGTGCGCCTGAATCATGCGCGCCAGGGCCTCGCCGCCGGTCATCTCGTTTGCGGACATTCAAAACTCCTGAAGTTCAAACCGAATAGCCAAGGTGCATTGGGAGCCAAAGTGCAAGCTCTGGGAAGATGATGAGCAGCACCAGCACAGCGGCCATGGCCAAAACGAACCAAATCACCCAGCGCACCGTCGCCTCGATGGGCACATTCGCGACTTTGGCCGTGACGAAGAGATTGACCGCCACAGGAGGCGTGACCTGGCCGATGGCTATGTTGATCGCCATCAGCACGCCGAACCAGGTGAGATTCCAGCCGAGCTTCAGCGCCACCGGATAAAGAAGCGGCAGCGAAATGAGGTAGATGGATGGCCCATCCAGCAGCATGCCGAGAAACAGGATGAGCAGCATCACCAGGCAGAGCACGACCGTTGGATCGTTGGTGAGCGCCAGAATGGCGTTGGCCGCCTGATCGAATGCTCCCAGCGTCGAGCCCGCGAAGGCGAAAAGGCCTGCGAGCGCGATGATGATCATGATGACTGCCGTCGTCTCAGCAGACTCGGCGAGGACCTCGAGGATGCCCTTGAGATCGAAGGCCCGATAGGCAACGCCGACGATAAAGCCATAGACGGCCGCAACGGCTGCCGCTTCCGTCGGCGTGAATAAGCCGCTCCGCAGACCGCCCAGAATGATGACGGGGGCGAACAGGCCTGGCAGCGCTTCCCAAAATGAGCGCCAAAATGGCGGACGCTTCTGCCCCTCACAATCGTCGAATCCGTGCTTTCGGCTGATCAACAGCGTCGGGATCATTAAGGCGCAACCGACGAGAACGCCGGGAATGAGACCCGCAGCAAACAAGGCCCTGAGATCAACACCGGGCACGAGCACGCCATAGATGACCAGTGCCAGCGATGGCGGAATGAGGATCGCCGTCGACGCACCCGCCGCGATGACGCTTGCGGAGAAGGCATCGGGATAACCCGCACGCCGCATGCTCGGGATCATGATGGTTGCGACGGCGGCGGCATCTGCCGGGCCCGAGCCGGACATGCCACCAAGGATCATGCAGACCAGGATCGCCACCAGAGCGAGCCCGCCCCGGCGCGGTCCCACGACTGCCTGCATGAACGTCACTAGCCGTGCCGCGACGCCCGCCTTCTCGAATACGGCGCCCGTTAGCACGAACAGCGGGATGGCAATCAGCGGATATTTATTGATCGAGTTGTAGGTAATCTGAGCAACGCTCTGCAGCGCATAGACATCAAGGCCAACAGCGATGGCTGCAAAGCCCGCGAGCCCGAGCGATACAGCGATGGGCGCGCCGACGACGAGGAGCGCAGCGAAAACCGCGACGAGAACGAGATTGGCGGTGATCATTGACTCGCCCTCTCCTCTCGCCACCACGCGAAAAGGATGCGACCCATGATGAGAACCGAAAGCACAGGCATCCAGATCGTGTAGATCCACGTCGGAACGCCGAGCCCTCCGGACAGCTCCTCAAACCGGTATTGATCCCAGGTCAGCCAACTGCCGTACCAGACGATCATTCCGAACATCAAAAGCGCCGCCAGCCGCGCTATCGCGCGAGTGAGCCGACGCCAGATCCGGCCGCGATCTGCAAAAAAGGCCACACGCATATGGCTGTTGCGGGCCACTGCTGCCGATGCGCCCACGAATGTCAGCAGCACCATGAGGAACGTTGAATATTCCTCGGTGAAAGCGAAGGAGTAATTGCTGACGTAGCGCACCAGCACGTTCGCAAAGCTGATCGCACAAATGCCGGCCATGGCGAGCGCACTGATCAGGCGCTCGATCGGCAAAAGGCGGTCGCCCCCTTCCGAGGGGATTTCGGGCACGTCAGTGCCTGATTCATGTGCCATGGGAAGTGGTGCAGAAGCAGAAAGGCACACCCGCCGCTGCGGGCGGGTGTACCTCAGACATAACTACTTGCCGCGATTGGCAACGGCCTTCTCAGCAGCCTCCACGAGCTCGGCGCCGATCCGGGCCTTCCACTTTTCGTAGACCGGCTTCGTCGCGTCCTGGAACGCCTTGAGCTCCTCGGGCGTCAGCTCGGAAATGGTGACGCCCAGCTTCTTTATCTCCTCCAGCTGGGAGGGATCCTCCGGCGTCACGCCCTTGCGCGCCACCTCGATGCCGTACTTACCAGCGTCCAAAGCTGCCTGCCGAACAATCTCCTGATCTTCAGGCGTGAAGCTCTCCCACACCTGCTTGTTGACCGCGAAGATCAGCGGATCCGCCACGTAGTGCCACAGGGTCACGTACTTCTGGCCGACAGTGTGCAGCTTGGCGACCGTGAAGATGGACAGCGGGTTCTCCTGGCCGTCGACTGCGCCCGTGGAGAGCGCCGGCTGCGCGTCAGCCCAGCTCATTTGGGTCGGGTTGGCGCCGAGGGCCGTGAACGTGTCGTTGAACAGCGGCGAACCGACAACGCGGATCTTCAGACCTTTCAGGTCCTCCGGCTTGCGGACCTCGCGCTTGGAGTTCGTCAGCTCACGGAAGCCGTTCTCGCCCCAGGCGAGCGGGACGATGTCCTTGGACGCGATGATCTCGAACAGTTTCTTGCCCGGCTCGCCCTGCGTGATGGCGTCGATAGCCGCGTGGTCCGGCATCAGGAACGGCAGGGAGAACAGGTTTAGCTCCGGCACCTGAGGCGACCAGTTGATGGTCGAACCGACCGCCATGTCGATGATGCCCTGGCGCATGGCGGTGAATTCTTTCGTCTGGTCGCCGGCCACCAGCTGCGCACCGGGATAGACCTTCATGTTGATGCGGCCGTTGGTGCGCTCCTTGACGAGATCCGCCCAGCGCTGCGCCGAAAGCCCCCACGGGAACGGTACGCCGACCACCGTAGAGATCTTGTATTCGCTCTTGTAATTCTGCGCCTCGGCGGGAGCGGTGGCAAAGGCTCCTGCAAGAAGCGCGGGCAAAGCCAGGCCGACAACAAACTTTCTGTATAAACTCATAGCGTTTACTCCCCTTACGAGTTAACGGCGACTAGTTCCCGCACGGCTTTCATTGTGGCCGCCTCCGTGACGCGCACCGCATCCTCCAGCGGCGGAGCGTAGCTGATCGGGATGCGCGGCGCACCCAAGCGGCGGACAGGAGCCTTTAACCTGCTGTGCAATCTTTCGGCAACAGTTGCCGCGATTTCGGCGCCGAAACCGGCGACCGAGACGGCCTCCTGCACGACGAGAAGCCGTCCGGTTTTCTCAACGCTCGCGAGAACCGCTTCCTTGTCCCAAGGCCAGAGTGTGCGAAGATCAATAAGCTCGACGTCGATGTTTTCGCTGGCGAGCTTCTCCGCCGCTGCGGCAGCGACATGCACCTGCTTGGACCAGGAGACGATGGTGATATCCCGCCCTTCGCGGGCGAAGCGAGCTTTGCCGAACGGAATAAGGAAATCCGGATCGTCAGGCACCTCATCTTCCAACGGCCAGAGCCCCTTGTGCTCCATGTAGACGACGGGATCGTCGCAACGGATGGCCGACTTCAGGAGGCCTTTGTTGTCAGCCGGCGTTGCCGGGCAGACGACGACAAGCCCCGGAATGTGCGCGTACCAAGCCTCCAGCGATTGCGAGTGTTGAGCCGCCGAGGAACGCCACATGCCGATCGGCTCGCGCACGACGAGCGGGACCTTCGTCTGACCACCGAACATGTAGCGGGCCTTTGCCGCCTGGTTGACAAGCTCGTCGATGGCGCAGAGGGCAAAGTCCGAAAACCGCATCTCGACGACAGGCCGGGTGCCCATCATCGCGGCGCCCACGGCGGCCCCCATGATGCAGGCTTCGGAAATGGGCGCATCGGAAATGCGCTCCGGGCCGAATTCGTCGACCAATCCGCGATACTGGCCGAAAACGCCACCGCGGCCGAGATCCTCGCCGACAGCCCAAACAGTCGGATCGCGCCGCATTTCCTCCGCCAGTGCGGATTTGGCGGCTTCAAGATATGACATGCGCGCCATCAGAAAGCCTCCACGCGCGGATCGCCAACATCCTGTACGTCTGCAAACGCCTGCTCTGCCGGCGGATACGGCGTCGCAACGGCCGCTTCGTACGCCTCACGCATCTCTCTTTTGGCGGCTTCCCGATCCGCTTCCAGCTCGCTGTCCGGCACGCCGGCTGCCCGCAGAAGATCCGCAGCACGCGCGATCGGATCGTCCTTCCAGCGTTCTTCGACCTCTTCCTTCGGCCTGTACGCTGCCGCATCGGCGCCGGTGTGGCCGGTCAAACGGTAGGTCCGTGCGCGCAGGAAACGCGGGCCACTACCAGCCCGGATCGCAGCGGTCAGTTCCGCCACCGCCGCATCGACGGCGAGCACATCGTTGCCATCTACATCCATTGCAGGAATGCCGAGACTTTCGGCGCGCGCCACCGGACCATCCCCCGCAGTCATGGTCTTCGTGCGAGTGGTTGCCGCGAAGCCGTTGTCCTCGCAGACGAACAAAACCGGCAGATTGAAGACCTTCGCCCAGTTCAGGCCCTCGAGAAACGGCCCGCGATTGATCGCGCCGTCACCGAAAATGCAGCAAACGATTCGATCCTCTTTTTTGAGCTTGATCGCATGCGCGGCACCAGCGGCAATCACGATGTTCGCAGAAACGACGCCGTTGGCGCCCAGCATACCCACTGAGAAATCGGCAATGTGCATCGAGCCGCCCTTGCCGCCGCAATTTCCACCTTCGCGACCCAAAAGTTCCCGCATCATGGCCAGCGCATCCGCGCCTTTGGCCAGCGTATGTCCGTGGCCGCGGTGGGTGGACAGCAGAATGTCATCGCGCCGCAGGTTGGAGCAGATTCCTGCTGCGCAGGCCTCCTGACCAATAGACGGATGAATGGCACCCAGCACGACCTTCTCTTCAAGGCCGCGCAGCGCTTCTTCTTCGAACGCACGGATGCGCAGCATCAATCGATAATGCGCGCGCAGCCGCTCGACATCGACGTTACGGCGTAAGCTCATATTCTCTGGTCAGGCTCCAACTGGTGAGGAAACTGCAGCGGGTTCTTCGCAAAACGGCGGCTCGAGAACGCCCTCAAGCGCCTTGGCCTCCTCGCGCAAGCGTTTAACGAGATCCGGCAGGCGATCCGGCCCCATGCGATCACGAATGGCCGCGAGACTCAATGCTGCAACCGGCCGGCCATTTCGCCCGAATATCGGCACAGCAATTCCTTGCATCGCGGGCACGATCCGGCCCTCGTTGAGCGCGTAGCCCGTTTCGCGTGTACGCGCGACTAATTTGTATAGCTCTTCGGGAGAAAAGCCCGCGTAATCCTGCAACCACCGGCGATTGCGGTCGATGATCATTTTGATCTCATCATCCGGCAGGAACGCGAGCAGCGCGAGACTGCCAGCGCCGACCCCCAGCGGCCTGCGATCGCCCTGATCAAGTGTCAGCGTGCGGATGGGAAAGCTGCCCACCTCGCGCGCGATGCACACCGCGGCCAAGCCTTCCCGTATCGAGGCGAACACCGTGTCTCCGGTTTCGCGGGCAAGCTGGATCAGCACGGGCCGCAGGACGCTCTGGATATGATGGATGCTGGCTGCCCGACCCAGTGCGGCTGCCGCAGAGCCGAGGCTGTACCGCTTTGTCCGCACATCCTGATAGGCGAGCCCAACTTGCACGAGGGCCCCGAGCAGCCTGTGGGCAGTCGTCTTGCCGAGACCCGACTTTTCCGCGATATCGCTAAGGCGATGGCCCTGTTCTCCCGCATCGGAAAGCAGGCGGAGAATCAACGCCACACGATCCACCGTCTTGACTGCGGATTCCTGGGTCAATGTTCCGTCCCCGCGTTCAGGGTTGAACGCCATTGCAAAATAACGGAACTTTGATAGCATAATTTTGGAACAAAGGTCACCCAACTTTCGTGCAAAGTGATGCGGGTGGCGGCGGGGACGGGTGCAACGACGGATGACGCTCATCATAGAGGCGCCAACGGCCACAAAATTCCCGCCCGAGGCGCGTGGAAGCGTCGTCGTTTGCGGTAGTCACGGTGGACGTTACCCGGCTTATCTCGCCGCGCAAGCTGGTCTCAGAGCCGTCATTTTCAACGACGCTGGCGTCGGACTGGACAATGCAGGTATAGCCTCCCTCGCCTTGCTCGGCCAAGGCGGCATGGCAGCGGCCACGGTTTCACACGCGACTGCTCGCATCGGTGACTCCGCGGATATGCTGGCGCGCGGCGTCATTTCCCATGCCAATGAGCCTGCGGGCCGCGTCGGCGTCGAGCCCGGCATGCCCTGCCGTCTGGCAGCGGAACGTCTGCGAGAGGCTGATCTGGTTCACGTCAAAATTCCACCATCCGAGGAGTCGCGCACGGTGCGCGAGCTGCCGGGTGCAGTCCGGCGCCTCGTCCTCATCGACTCTGCGGCGATGGTTGAGCCGGCAGATGCCGGACATATTATCGTCACCGGCTCGCATGGGGGATTGGTTGGCGGGAATCCGGCGCTCGCCTTGCGGGTGGACGGCTTCGCGGCCGTGTTCAACGATGCCGGCATCGGCATCGAAGAAGCAGGAATTGCGCGACTGCCTGCCCTTGATCAGCGCAATATTGCGGCCTTCACTGTCGCAGCTTCCAGTGCACACATCGGCGAGGCGATTTCGACATTTGAAGACGGCCTCATTTCGGCTGTAAATGCATCTGCAGCCAAACTTGGTGCAGCGCCGGGTTTGCGGGCAAAGGACGTTTTGACGGCGTGGGCGCTCGGCTCGCCAGTGCGCCAATAAAATGAGTTTCTGGCGGTCTCGGGCCGGCCAGACGAGCGGACAGCAGCGCTCATGAAGCGCTGACAGGAACGGAAAGGGATGAGATGAAAAAATTTGTCTGGGGAGCAATCGCGGCATTGGGGCTCTCGTGTGCAACGATTGCGTCGGCAGCGGCCCAAACGCTGACGCTGAAAATGGCCCACATCTATAATCCCGGAAATATTTGGTACGACGTCGCAGAAGATTATGCGAAGCGCGTTGCAGAGCGTTCGGGCGGAAAAATCAAAATCGATATTGCACATTCCGGCTCGACGGGCGACTGGCCGCAAGCGATCGAAGGTCTGCTGATCGGCACCAACGATATTGTTCTCCAGTCCATCGGCACGCTCGACCGCTATAACACCATCGCCGGAATTGAGGCGTACCCGTACCTCATTCGGGACATCGCGCATTTCAAGGCGGTTTACTACGGCCCGATCGGCAAGGAGCTGTTCGACGAGATCGCGAAGAAGACCGGTTTTCGCATCATCGGCGCCGGGTATCGCGGCGCCCGTCACATGAGTTCCAACAAGCTGGTCGAGAAGGTCGATGATCTGAAGGGCGTCAAGCTCCGCGTGCCCCCTCTCAAATTGTACCGGCTGACCTGGGAGTACCTTGGGGCAAGTCCGGTGCCGATGGGCGTTGCCGAGCTCTTCACCTCACTCCAGCAGGGCGTTGTGGACGGGCAGGAAAACCCGCTCGAGGTAATCCAGGATCAGAAATTCTACGAGGTCCAGAAGTACGTGATTGAAACCGGCCACGTCCTCGGCGCGATGACGTTCATCTTCTCTGATGCCAAATTCCAGAGCCTTCCGGAGGAGACACGCAAGATCCTGATCGAAGAGGGCGAGGCTGCGATGCTCGCCGGCACGGAGCGCATGCTCGAAATGGAGGCACAGTACAAAAAGGACCTCGAGTCCAAGGGACTGACCTTCATCCCGGTGAACCGCGCCGCCTTCCAGGCCAAGCTTGCTCCGATGACGAAGGATTTTCCGGAGCTCGCAGACTGGGTCGCGAAAATCCAGGCCGTCAAGTAAACGACATAACCGAGAACATGATCAGAGCCGGGTCCCAGTGACCCGGTTCTCCTTCGCGGAGTCGTCACATGGCCGATCTCTCCACGGAGCCAACTGCTCTTGAAGGCTGGCGACTGATGCTCGACCGTTTCGGGCGCCGTCTGGAGCAGGCCTTGGACGTGGTGCTCGTGATCATGCTGACCGTTCTGGTCGCGAGCCTGGTGTGGCAGGTTATCGGCCGTTACGTCTTCTCGAAAGCGCCCGGCTGGTCTGAGGAGCTCGCCCGCTTTCTAATGGTGTGGGTCGTCATGCTCGGCAGCGCGGCCGTCATGCGCCAGAATGGGCACATCAGCGTTTCGGTCCTCGTTGATGCCTGTCCGCGCGGCTTGAGAAAGCTGCTGCTCGCGGTCAGAGATGTGATTGTGCTAGCCACCGTCTACGTTCTCTTCAGTTACGGCATCAATCTCGCAACGCTCCTTAAAGGCCAACTTTCTCCCGCTTTTGAAGTCACGATGGCCCTTCCCTATTCCGCCTTGCCCGCTGGCGCCATCCTCATCGGACTCGCCGTCATTCTCGCGCGCCTGACCCGCAGCCCCTACGCCGAGGGCACCAGCACACCGATCACCTGAGGACGACCGGGATGGCATTGCTAGCGACACTCGTCATCGCAATCTTCGGATTCATGCTGATCGGCGTGCCTATCGCCTTTGCCATCATCGCCGGCTCGATCGTCGCCATTTTGCTGTTCGTACCCGGCGCAAACCTCATGATCGTGCCCCAACAGGTCTACGGCGGCCTCGACAGCTTCACGCTTCTTGCAATCCCCTGCTTCCTGCTAGCCGGCAGTCTCATGACGGCAGGCGGTCTGACGGATCGGCTGCTGGCCTTCACCAATACGGTGCTCGGACGTTTCCGCGGCGGACTCGCCATGAGCAACGTCTTCGCCGCCACGGTTTTCGCCGGCATTTCCGGCTCGGCCGTTGCAGACACCTCAGCGCTCGGACGTGTTCTCATCCCGGCAATGAAGCGCGAGGGTTATGGCCCGGCGTTCTCGGCGGCCGTGACGGCATCGTCCAACGTGCTTGCCCCGATCATCCCGCCGTCGATTGCGTTCATCGTCATGGGCGTGCTGACGAACCAATCGATAACACGCCTCTTTCTTGCCGGCGTGATTATCGGCCTCGTTTACGGATTGGCAATGCTCGTCATCACCGCGATCATTGCGCAAATCCGGCAATATCCGGTCCACGGCAAAGCCAGCGCAAAAGAGATCTGGACGAGTTTTCGCGGTGCCATCTGGGCACTGATGATGCCGGTATTCATCATCTTTGGCATCCGGACCGGCATCTTCAACGTCACAGAATGTTCAGCGATAGCGGTCGTGTACGCCCTTTTTGTCGGGACGGTCGTCTATCGCGAGCTGACACTCAAGGGCATCTACCAGGCGCTCGCCGAAACCGCGCGTCTTACCGCCGTCATCATGATCGTCGTAGGCGCTGCCCGGATCTTCTCCTGGATCCTAGGCTACGCTGGTCTGCCGCAGCAGATTGCCAACGCCATCCTGATGGTGACCGACAGCCCGTGGGTCTTCCTGATCCTGCTCAATATCCTGCTGCTCATCGTCGGTATGTTCATGGAGGCCAACGCGGCCCTCATCATGCTCGTGCCGGTACTCTTTCCGATCGCGCTGCAGCTTGGGCTCGATCCGATCCACGTCTCCGTGGTGATCGTCGTCAATCTCTGCATCGGCTTGATTACACCGCCCGTGGGCCTTTGCCTCAATCTGACCTCGCTGATCGCCCGCGTTCCGCTCGAACAGTCCACCCGCGAGGTGCTGCCCTTCCTGGGCTTCGCCCTGCTGGTGCTAGCGCTGCTGACCTTCGTGCCAGGTCTAGCGACCTGGTTCCCCAACCTTCTGCTCGGCTGATCGACACTAAAGGACCATCATGGCGGACCGTCTCAAGGACAAAGTGGCAATCGTTTTCGGCGCTGGCTCGGCGGGACCGGGCTGGGGCAATGGCAAGGCGACCGCTGTCGCTTTCGCCCGCGAGGGCGCAAAGGTGATGTGCGTGGATCTCGTGCCGGCTGCCGCTGAAGAAACCGCCTCAATCATTGTCAGTGAAGGCAACGTTGCCGAAGCCATTGCGGCAGACGTCACCAAGCTGGATTCCATTGAGGCCGCAGTTGCCCGAACCATTGAGCGTTTCGGGCGCATCGACATCCTGCACAACAACGTCGGCCTGACCCACATGGATGGCCCGGTGGAGCTCGATGAGGCGCGCTTCCAAGCCGCCGTCGACATTAACATCGGCTCGGTCTACCGCACGTCGAAGTGCGTGATCCCGCACATGCTGCGGCAGGGCGGTGGCGCCATTGTCAATATCTCATCACTCGCTGCCATCCGGTGGACCGGCTATCCGTACTTTGCCTATTATGCCACGAAAGCAGCCGTGAACCATGCGACCGTGGCCATCGCCATGCAGTACGCAAAATCCGGCATCCGCGCGAACTGCATCATGCCCGGCCTGATCAACACACCGCTGATCTATAAGCAGATTGCTGGCCAATACGCTTCGGTCGAGGAAATGATTGAGGCCCGCAACAAGCTCTGCCCGATGGGCCATATGGGGGAGGCTTGGGACGTCGCCTACGCCGCCGTCTTCCTGGCCTCCGACGAAGCGAAGTTCATCACGGGTGTCTGCCTGCCCGTTGATGGTGGTCAGCACTGCTCCGTGATGGCCGGGGCGTAGGCTTTAACTCCCGCATGGAAAGCGGCCGCTCATTAGGGCCAGCGGCCGGCTGTTCTGATTTGGCCTTAGCGTCGATACTCAAACAGCCTCTTGCAGCGCCCGACGAGCTGCCGAAACACCAGCTCGGCCCGCAGCTGCGGCAGCTGCTGCGCCCAGCAACAAGCCAATGAAGCTCACGATCGCGGCTCCAGAAAGTGCGCCGGCGGCTTCTTCCGTCATCTGCTGCTGTTGTTGCGGAGTGGGCTGTTGTCCAGGCTGTTGCGCTTGCTGGCCGGGAGCAGGCCCGCCACCAGCCTGACCGGTTATGGCACCGAGCGGCCCCATCGCCTGTTGCTGCAGGCTTTGCTGTGCGCCCAGGATGCCGCCGGCAGCGCCTGTCAGCAGGAAGGCAACGATGAGAGTGGCACCTGCCCAGGACAGCAACCCATGGATCATCCCGTCGCTGCGATCACCGGAGCCAAGCGTCCGTCCGGCGATCCAACCGCCTATCGCGGCTGCGATGATGCCCGCGATCGTCCACCAAATCCCAAAGCCAGTTCCAAGCCATTCGAGGTTGGCTCCGCTGGTCGCCCCGGCAAGCCCAATTCCAATCCCGAGCAGATTGAGGATCATGTGAGCCACGAGGGCCACCATCACGCCGGCGAAAATGGCACCCCACGAGAGGCGCCATCCGGCAGGTGCGACCATGAGGTCAGACGCGGGCTCGAACGGTTCGCGCGAACGCAAAGTATCGGTTGTGGTCGTCGTTCGAGCCGGCGCCGTATGTACGGTGCTGCGGCCCGTCCGGTCGTCTTCATGCATAGTCATGATGCGCCTCCATGTGACCAGCAGAACGCAACGAAAAACGCCGCGTTCCGCAGAAGTTCCATGGGGACACACGCGACAGCCGCGGGATTGGAGAAAATCGACCGAACAGAATTTCCCTTATCGCGCAAGCACTTGCGCGCTGCCCGCGTGTTACGAGTGGTTTGCGGCGGTAACGTCGTTTCCAGGCGACAAACGAAAAAGGCGGCAACGCGGCCGCCCCTTCCATAACCATTTCGCTGAGTGAAGATCACTGGGTCTTTTGTTGGGCGCCCTCCTGCTTACTCGCCTCTGCAGGTTTCGAAGCTGCCGCAACGTTCTGCGTGTTCTCAGCGGGTTTTGCGTCTGCAGTCGCCTCACCCCGCTTCGTGGGGTTAAGCGCGCAACGGGCCTGGAACTCGGCGTTGGCCTTGTTCAGCCGATTCGCGTTGATCAAATCCGCCTTGGTCAGCCGATATTTGTTCGCGGCCGCCTTCTCGACCTTTTCGACGATACCTTCCTTCATCAGGCCGTCGATCTCCGCCGTAAGGCTGACGCAGGCTGGATCAATCGCCGGCTGGCTTTGGATCGAGCCTGTGGTGATCGGAGTCCCGAGAAGGCTGCCGTCGCTCGAACAGCCGGCGAGGAGAAGCGCTCCAACAATTACCGGGAGCGGCGCACGTAGCGTTTTTGACATGTGAACGACCCTTTTTTGAGAATCCTTGCTGTGACGCAGCGCACCGGAATCAGTCCCCCGCGCTTCTGCTTAGAAGGGCCTTTCACAAGCGACAAGCGCACGCCCCAAGTTACTGACAACCCGTGGAGCGTCCTTCTTCCGTTGTCTGTGGACAACGGCCGCAAGTGTCTGAATCGGCACACTCAAAAGTAGCAAATGATGAACGGGAGAGCCGGGATCGTCTGTACTCTCCCGATCGGACGCCCTGCTAGAGCAAGCGAGAACTCGGGCGATAGCCCAGCTCGCGAATGAGATATCGGGAGGCGCGAAGAAGAACGTTCTGCCCTCGCGCCGCTGCGTCCAGGCGGAGAATTAGACCAGCATCCGCACGGGATCCTCGATAAGCGCCTTGAACGCGGCGAGCAGCTCGGCGCCCAGCGCTCCGTCAACCACCCGGTGATCGCAAGACAGGGTGCAGCTCATCATCGTGGCGATCTCGATCTTATCGCCAACGACGATGGGCTTCTTCTCTCCTGCGCCCACGGCCAGAATGGTCGCGTGCGGCGGGTTGATAATCGCCTCGAACGAACTCACACCGTACATGCCAAGGTTCGAAATCGAGGTTGTGCCGCCCTGATACTCGTGCGGCGCCAGCCGACGCTTCCGTGCCCGCTCGGCAAGATCCTTCATCTCGTTGGAGATTTCCGACAGCGTCTTCACCTCTGCCTGCCGGATGACAGGTGTGAACAGGCCGCCCTCGACGGCAACAGCCACGCCAACGTCGGAGTACTTGTGCCGAAGCGACCCCTGCTCCGTCCAGGTCACGTTGGCAGCGGGCACCTGTTGCAAAGCTAGCGCCCAGGCTTTGATGATGAAGTCGTTGACCGAGAGCCTGAAGGCCCGCGGGCCCTCTTTTGGCGCCGCCGCATTGATGCGCTCGCGGGCGCGCAGCAGTTCGTCGATCCGGCACTCGACCCTGAGATAGAAGTGCGGGATCGTCTGCTTCGCGAGCGTGAGCCGCTCGGCGATGACCCGGCGCATGCCATCGTGCGGCACGATCTCGTAGGAGTTCTTTTCGTAGAGGGCGAAAATCTTTTCGTCCGGCATCGGCTGCAGCGCGGCAACTGCCGGCTGCGCAGCAGTTCTGGTCGCCACAGCCATCCCGAGAGCAGGACCAGCCTGCACGGCGGCCTCGATGTCCTTCTTGATGATCCGCCCGTGGGGACCGGAGCCCTTGATCAGCGACAGATCGATGCCGGCTTCCTTCGCGAGGCGCCGTGCCAGGGGCGACGCAAAAATTCGGCCGTCCTTGCCGTTGCTGCGCGGCGGCTGGGGTGCAGGCGCCGGCTTTGGCTGCGCAGCGGCCGCGGTTGGGGCAGGACTGACAGTTGCTGCCGTAGCGCTGGGTTGCGCAGCCGCTTGGGCCGCCTGGGGCGCTGCCGCAGCAGCGGGCGCGGAGGCAGGAGCTTCAGCCTTGGGCTCGGCCGCCGGCGCTCCTGCCGTGCCAACCTTCTTCACCTCGTCGACCGACTCTCCTTCAAGCGCAATCAGCGCGATCGGCGTGTTGACCTTGACGTGCTCCGTACCCTCCGGGACCAGGATCTTCGCCAGCGTGCCCTCGTCGACCGCCTCGACCTCCATGGTGGCCTTGTCCGTCTCGATCTCCGCGACCACCTTGCCAGCGGTGATGGTGTCCCCCTCCTTGACCAGCCACTTGGCGAGCTTGCCCTCCTCCATCGTCGGGGAGAGTGCGGGCATTAAAATTTGGGTCGGCATGGATTTGCGGCCCCTTCTTGAGATCGATTTGACCGGGCAGCTGCAAGTTTATCGCCCGGTTTGTTGACGTTTCGAAAGTGCTCTCTCACGCGATGTAGAGGACGCGCTTCACGGCCTCGACGACCTGATCCGCATTGGGAAGTGCGAGTCGTTCGAGGTTCGCGGCGTACGGCATCGGCACGTCTGCCCCCGTAATCTTGGCTGGCGGCGCATCGAGGTAATCGAAGGCCTGCATGGCCACCTGTGCGCAAATCTCGGAGCCGACGGAGCACACCGGCCAAGACTCCTCGACGGTGACGATGCGGTTGGTCTTGCGCACGGACTCGAGCACGGTCTCAAGGTCGAGCGGCCGCAGCGTGCGCAGGTCGATCACCTCCGCCTCAATACCTTCCTTGGCTAGCCGTTCGGCCGCATCCAAGGCATAGGTCATGCCGCGGGAGTACGAGACGATCGTCACATCCTTGCCCGGCCGGGCAATGCGCGCCTTGCCGATCGGCACAAGCCAGTCGTCGACCTTGGGGACCGGACCTGAGGTGCCGTAGAGAATTTCGTTCTCGAGGACGATGACGGGGTTGGGATCACGGATGGCGCTCTTGAGCAATCCCTTGGCATCCGCGGGATTGGAGGGGGCTACGACCTTCAGCCCCGGTACGTGAGCATACCATGCCGAGAAGTCCTGGCTGTGCTGGGCGGCCACGCGCGCCGCAGCACCGTTCGGCCCACGGAACACGATAGAGCAACCCATCTGCCCGCCGGACATGTAAAGGGTCTTGGCCGCGGAGTTCACGATCTGGTCGATCGCCTGCATGGCGAAGTTCCAGGTCATGAACTCGACGATGGGCTTGAGGCCGGCGAAGGCCGCGCCTACGCCGATGCCCGCGAAGCCCTGCTCCGTGATCGGCGTGTCGATCACCCGCTTGTCGCCAAACTCATCGAGCAAGCCTTGGCTCACCTTGTAGGCGCCCTGGTACTGCCCGACCTCCTCGCCCATCAGGAAGACGTCCGGGTCGCGGCGCATCTCCTCCGCCATGGCGTCGCGCAGCGCCTCACGCATCGTCTGCGTAATCATCTCTGTGCCTGGCGGCAGGTCGATCTCTGCGGCCACACTGCGCGAGGGTGCCACTGCCGGCGACGGTAGATCCGGACTGCGGCTCACCCCATCACCCGCCGGCCGCGCCTGCGCCGGGAGACTCTGGCTGTCGGCCTGCTTGAGGTCGCGAGCCGCTCTCGGCGAACCGGACACAGGAGCCCCAGACTCCTCCCCGTCCTGGAGGATCACTGCGATCGGCGTGTTCACTTTGACGCCCTCGGTGCCTTCCGGAACGAGAATGCGCTCGATCCGCCCCTCATCGACGGCCTCGACCTCCATGGTCGCCTTGTCGGTCTCGATCTCGGCGATGACCATGCCGGCCTTGACCTCATCGCCTTCCTTGACGAGCCATTTCGCCAGTTTGCCCTCCTCCATGGTCGGGCTCAGAGCGGGCATCAATACTTGGGTGGGCATTTTTGCTGAATCTCTCAACGGTGTGCTCGGCCCCTCTTCGTTCCTTCGCAAAGGCGCGTGTCAACGCATCGAAGGCAGGGTGAAGAAACCCATTCGATCTTACCTTAGAACGTCAGTCCAAAGCTCGGACGGATCCGGTTCAGGATCGTTCTGCGCGAACTCGGCAGCTTCGTTGACGATGCGTCGGACCTCCGCGTCGATCGCCTTCAGCTCGTCCTCGGTGGCGAGCTTCTTCTCGAGCACACGCGTGCGCACGCGCTCGATCGGGTCGCGCTCCTGACGCACCTTCTCCACCTCTTCGCGCGAACGGTATTTCGCTGGGTCGGACATGGAGTGGCCGCGATAGCGGTATGTCAGCATCTCAAGGATGTAGGGACCATTCCCCTCGCGCACCCACTTGGCCGCCCTCTCACCGGCCGATTTGACAGCGCGCACGTCCATGCCGTCCACCTGCTCACCGGGAATATCGAACGAGCGGCCGCGCTGCGAGAAGTCCGTGGTGGCCGCCGAGCGCTCGACGGACGTGCCCATCGCGTACTTGTTGTTCTCGATGATGAAAAGCACCGGCAGCTTCCAGAGCTTGGACATGTTGAAGGTCTCGTAGACCTGGCCCTGGTTGGCAGCGCCATCGCCGAAGTAGCAGAACGTGATGTTGTCGTTGCCGCGATACTTGTTGGCGAACGCAAGCCCCGCGCCGAGCGGAACGTTAGCGCCGACGATCCCATGTCCGCCGTAGAAGTTCTTCTCCACGGAGAACATGTGCATCGAGCCGCCCTTCCCCTTGGAGTAGCCGCTGCGGCGGCCCGTGAGCTCGGCCATCACGCCCTTGGGATCCATGCCGCAAGCCAGCATGTGGCCGTGATCGCGGTAGGTGGTGATCACCTGATCACCTTCCTTCGCGCACATCTGCAGACCGACGACGACGGCCTCCTGACCGATGTAGAGATGGCAGAAGCCGCCGATGAAGCCCATGCCGTAGAGCTGGCCGGCCTTCTCTTCGAACCGGCGGATGAGCAGCATCTCGCGATAGGCGTGCAGCTCTTGCTCTCGAGTGAACTCCACATAATCCTCGCTGCCGCGCGTGAGCTCGGCTACGCCGGCGCTCGCGCTTGCTTTTGTCGCCTTGGCGCTCGACGCACCCCGCGCCTTATCCGCAGGTGCCATGGGCCCTCCTCAAAAGAATTCCGGGAGCGGAGACTACGATCCGCCGCCAAACTACACGACCACCCCTGCCTTTGCCAGATATTCGCCTGACAGGGAAGCGCTAACAAAACGGGCTACCGAGTTGCTTCAGCAGCTTTTTTCTCTGGAACGCTGCCGTCGAGCAAAACGATCCGGTCTCCCGGGCGTACCATGCCGAGGACACCGGTTGCTATTTCCTCAACGAGGTCGGGATGGGGAGGGTCGGGACGAAGCAGAAGGACGTCTCGGTGCAAAATAGCGCGGACGGCCTCAAGGCCGGCTATCTCCTGCTCCAACGCCTTGGAGCGTTCGATCAGCCGCGAACGAGCCTCGAGGCCGTGCTTGCCTGTGATCGTATGGTGAATGAAGTAGGCCGATAACGCCAGGCAGCTAAGCAGTACCAGGAAATGCTGCCGAGACCTCCTCATTCGACGATCCGGTTTGTTGTGCGACGCAGTACCATCAGATCAGCAACGCCTCTCTTATAGGCTCGGGGCCGTTAAAGGCGGGTAAAAGGGTGGTCCGTAGTGGGCATTTTCTGCGCTCACCCGCCCCGGCCGATGGCGCCTTTCCGGCCATCACGCTTCTGATGCTCGCATCGCAGCTCAATCAAGCTGCCCGGCCCCGCAGGATGCTCCGGCCGGCATAGAGCGCGGCGTCGCCCAACTCCTCCTCGATGCGGATGAGCTGATTGTACTTCGCAAGGCGATCCGAGCGGCTGAGGGAGCCGGTCTTGATCTGGCCGGCATTGGTGGCGACGGCAAGATCAGAGATGGTGGCATCTTCGGTCTCACCCGAACGGTGCGAGATGACCGCCGTGTAGCCTGCGCGCTGGGCCATGGCGACGGCCTCCAGCGTTTCCGTCAGCGTGCCGATCTGGTTCACTTTCACCAGGATCGAGTTTGCCACGCCCTCGGCGATGCCCTTCGAGAGCCGCTTCGTGTTCGTCACGAAAAGGTCGTCGCCGACGAGCTGGCATTTGCCCCCGAGCTCAGCCGTCAGCAGTTTCCAGCCCTGCCAATCGTCCTCCGCCATGCCGTCCTCGATGGAGACGACGGGATACCGGCTGACAAGATCGACGAGATAGCGGGCCATGCCCTCGGAATCGAGCACCTTGCCCTCGCCGGACAAGTTGTATTTGCCGTCTTTGTAGAACTCCGTCGACGCACAGTCGAGCGCGAGCACCACGTCCTCGCCGGGCTTGTAACCCGCGCCCTCAATGGCGCGCATGATGAAGCCCAGCGCCTCGTCCGCTGACTGCAGGTTCGGAGCGAAGCCGCCCTCGTCGCCAACGTTCGTGTTATGGCCGGCGTCCTTCAGCGCCTTGCGCAACGTATGGAAAATCTCGGAGCCCATGCGGATGGCGTCGGCGCAGGTCGGCGCCGAAACCGGCATGATCATGAATTCCTGGATATCGATCGGATTATCAGCGTGAGCACCGCCGTTCACGATATTCATCATCGGCACCGGCAGCAGGTGCGCGTTGGTGCCGCCGATGTAGCGGAAAAGCGGCAGGCTGCACGCGTCGGCCGCGGCCTTGGCGACGGCCAATGAGACGCCGAGGATGGCATTGGCGCCCAGGCGCCCCTTGTTGGGCGTGCCGTCCAGCTCGATCAGCGTCTGGTCAATGCCGCGCTGATCCTCCGCCTCCCGATCCCGGAGCGCATTGTAGATTTCGCCGTTGACAGCCTCGACGGCCTTGAGCACGCCCTTGCCCTTGTACCGGGCGGAGTCGCCATCCCTCAGCTCGATTGCCTCGTGTGCACCGGTGGAAGCGCCCGACGGAACAGCCGCCCGGCCCATCGAGCCGTCCTCCAGAATGACCTCGACCTCCACGGTCGGGTTGCCTCGGCTGTCGAGAATCTCCCGTCCGGTAATATCGATGATCGCTGTCATGAGGCCTCCTGCTCGATGTCCTTAGAATAAGCGGCAACTCGCGCCGGCGTTCTAGCTCAGGGGACCCCCGCAGACCAAGGGGTGCTTGCCTCCCAGCTGTTGTATAGTTATCGCGCCCCTGCGGGGAGGCAGCGCAAGGAGCGGTCTTATGAGCGAAGCCAGAACCTACACGGGTGGTTGCCACTGCGGAAAGGTCCGCTACGAGGTGACGACTGCCCTAGACCCCGTTCTCGACTGCAATTGCTCCATCTGCCAGAAGCGCGGAGCCTTGTGGACCTACGTCGAGCCGTCGGCGTTCAAATTGCTCTCCGGCGAGGACAGCATGAAGGATTACCAATTCAACACCCGTAGAATTCACCATCTTTTCTGCTCGACGTGCGGCGTTTCCTCCTTCGCCCGCGGTCAAGGCGCGGATGGCGAGGAAGGCGTTGCAATTAACGTTCGCTGCCTCGACGGGATCGACCTTGCCAGCCTGAAGCTGACGCCCTTCGACGGCCGGAGCCGATAGATGCCGGCGCTCGTCCTCTTTTCCGGTGGCCAGGACTCGACGACGTGCCTCGCCTGGGCCCTCGCGCGTTACGACCGCGTGGAAACCATCGGCTTTGCCTATGGCCAGCGCCACGGCGTCGAGCTGATCGTCCGGAAGCGCGTGCTGGACCGCATCCGCGCCGAGTTTCCCGACTGGGCCGCACGATTGGGAGAAGATCAGGTCCTCGACCTCTCAGAATTCGGCGCCATCAGCGACACGGCGTTGACGCGTGAGGCCAAGATCGAAATGACGGCTGCCGGCCTGCCTTCGACCTTCGTGCCCGGCCGCAACCTTGTTTTCTTCACCTACGCCGCCGCCATCGCCTACCGCCGGCGCACGCCGGTGTTGGTCGGCGGCATGTGCGAAACTGACTATTCCGGCTACCCTGACTGCCGTAACGAGACGTTGCAAACGCTCGCCCGCGCGCTCAGCCTCGGCCTCGATTGGAACGTGACGATCGAGACACCACTCATGTGGATCGACAAGGCCGGCACGTGGGCGCTTGCTCACGAGCTGGGCGGTGAGCGCCTTGTCGACCTGATCGTCGAGGAAACGCACACCTGTTACCTCGGCAATCGCGAACATCGCCATGAGTGGGGGTACGGCTGCGGCACATGCCCGGCCTGTGAGCTGCGCCGCAAAGGATGGGAAAAATGGCAGACCGAAAAGAGCTGATCCGCGCTGTCGAGCTGGCCCTCGCCGGCGACTGGGATGCGGCGCACCGCATCGTGCAGGCTTACGAGTATGACGCGGATGCCTGCTGGATCCACGCCGTTCTGCACAAGATCGAAGGGGACGTCAGCAACAGTCGCTATTGGTATCGTCGCACGCCACACGCTTATGAAGCCTATGCCGATCCCAAACAGGAACTGCAGGCGATCAAGGCGGCGCTGACGTATTGAGCAATCAGGAATGGCGGACGTCTGACGAAAGTACGCCCGCCATATTTAGTTCTTCGTGGATCAAAGAGCCTGGATGATCAGCGGCCGCTCAGGTCTGAAGCCCTTGGCGTAATTCTTGCCGCTGTATCCCCGAAGCTGCGAAATCGGAATGAACTCGCTCTTGGGCAGCATTTCGAGATCGCTCACTTCCCAATAAACGGCCCAGCCCTTGTTTTCCCTTGGGTTACGTTCCGCCGTCAGCGGGCGGATCACGCCTTTAGGGGGCGATCCGTCGGGCAGCGCGTTGTGAACACGCGCGTATTTGGCTTTCCACGTGACCTTCGGCAGACCTGGCTGCGGATTGGCTGCCAAGGACGCGTAGATAAGAACGTCACAGCTTTTCCCGGCCAACAGGGATTCGAGCTCCCGGAAAACGAGGAAATCCCGGCTTCCAAAAGCAACGCGTCCTTCTTTGGCGCAAACTTCTCGCCCGGAAATCAGGTGTACTTCTGGCACAGCCGCCAGAAGCGCAACCGGTGGCGCTTCTGAGGGAGAAACAGTCAAATCCATAGTCCCCGCCCCAAAATCGAAAAAGTATCGTGTTTCCAGTTCGCAAACTGCGGCCTGGCGGCGATCAAATAAAATTGCTTCCTTAAGAAGCGTTTGTCGGAAGCGGGAGAATTCGATCATTCCCGATGACGCTTCGCTTCAGGGAGGCGTCTTAGGTCGTTACACTGATCAAAGACCAAACGGATATGTCTCCCGCTCTTGGCCAACTCCGGCAATCGGTATCGCGGTTACGGCATCCGTTCGATCGAACCAGACCCAGGCGTCGAACTGCCGGGGAAGGTCGGCGCGATAATAGTGCGACGCAAGCTCTGTTTCCGGCCGATAAATCACGCCGATCGCCCGTTCCAGTCGTGGCTCCGAAAGAATTTCGATGATTTCGGGTTTCTGCTGCGGCGTGAGATCAAGCAAGAATGCCGGCAGGCCTGTATCGTGGCAAAGGGCCTCGTATGATCCCTCATGCGGCCGGCTCACCGACTTGATTTCCATCGGCCCGTCCCAGCGGGAAGAGGCCGCAACAAAGCCGTGCCCTGTACCGAAACCAATGAGCCCAACCTTGTCTCCCCAGCGCTCGCGAGCAAGCTGACCGATGTTGTACTCGCCGCGCACCTGCCCCATCTCGGTGGCACGCGCATCGCCGATGTGGGAGTTGTGCGCCCACACGACCGCCTTGCTTCCTGGCCCGTGGAATTCCAGCAAACGTTCGAGCGTCTCGAACATGTGCTGGGCACGGAGATTCCACGACTCCGCTGATCCCCGATAAAGAGTGCGGTAGTACTCCTCTGCTTTCGCGATAACACGCGCATTCTGCTCGGCGTCGAAAAAGGCCGCGCCGTTACTGACGTCGCGCTGCATGTACTCCATGCGATTGCGTAGCAGGTCGACGAGCATCTTGCTCGCTTCGTCCTCACAGGAATGAAACGTCGAGCTTGCTGCCATGCGCGCATATTCGACGGGGTCTGAACGCCACGGTGTGAGGCAGGCATACCGCTCGCGTGCGATCGCGGCCACCTGCGAATCAACGCGCTCGAGATATTGCAGCACCGCCTCGATCGAGCTGTTGAGCCCGTAGATATCAAGCCCATAGAAGTTCACGCGCGGGCCACCTTCCGCGGCCTTGTTCAGATCGCGTAGCCGGGTCAGGAAATGAAAAACCTCGTTATTGCGCCACATCCAGCGCGGGTAGCGGCTGAAGGGTGCCGGCAGCCCCGGAACGATTGCAGGCTGGCCGTGAATAATTCGGTTGTAGGCCGCTGCGTCAGCCCAATCCGCCTCGACGGCGACAATGTTGAATTTGTGCCGAGCGACAAGATCCGCGGTGATCGCCGCCCGGGCGTTGTAGAACTCAGCCGTCCCATGAGTGGACTCGCCGAGCATGATGATGCGGCGGTCAGCGAAAATGGCGTTGGCGATGCCGTTCAAATCCTCCATCCGAAGGAACGGCAGGGCCGCCTGCTGCAGCTCGTAGCCGATGGCGCTGTTCGGCCTCTCTCCCGACATGACGACCAGCTCTGCGACCGCCCCCAGAGGGGCAAGCACGACGTCCGCTTCGGTGGCTTCACGTGGCGTTTCAACTCCGGGAGTGTCAGCTGAAGCCGTACCCTCCACCATGGGCGGCCACTCTTTTGCGCCCACCAGCGGCACGAAGGCCACAAGCCCGTGCCCTTCCTCCTCGAAGCTGTTCTTGCCCGTCTTGCGAATTCGCATGAGCTCCTGGTGAGCGCCCTTCGTCACCGGGATGATCAGTCGCCCGCCGATCTTGAGCTGCTCTTTCAGCGGCGGCGGCACCACCGGTCCGCCGGCCGAAACGATAATGGCGTCAAAGGGAGCGGTGTCGGGGCAGCCCTTCGTTCCATCACCGTGACGGATCTCGACGTTGTCATACCCGAGACCGGCCAGCCGCTCGCGTGCTTTCCTGGCAAGCACCTCATGCAGCTCGATCCCGATCACGCGCCGTGCCAGGCGGCTGATAACGGCTGCGGCATAACCAGATCCTGCCCCGACTTCGAGCACGGTGTCCTCGGGGCCAATCTCGGCCAGCTCGAGCATCTGCGCGACGATGTAGGGCTGCGAAATTGTCTGGCCGGCTTCGATCGGAAGCGCTGTGTCCTCATAGGCAAATTCCCGCATGCGTTCGGGAACGAATAGCTCTCGCGGCACCTCTCCCATCGCCGCAAGCACGCGCTCGTCCTTGATGCCCCGGCCGGCGAGCTGCCGCTCGACCATGGCACGCCGCTGCCTTTCCATCCGCGTCTCGTCCATGCTGGAAGCTCCTTGCAAAGCCCAGTCAGGAAACGCTTGAGGCCATGCGGCGTTCGCTCCGTCGCGCGCGATGGTACGCCGCTGAGTTGCCTGCTATATCCGCGCGCAACTGGCCGAAAGAGATTCGAGATGAACGAGAAAGCAAAAGAGACCGAGGCGCTGGTCCGCCACTATTACGACTGCTTCAATCGGGGCGACATTGACGGCATGCTTGCGTGCGTCACGGACGATATCATTCATGATGTCAATCAGGGCGAGCGGCGCATAGGGAAAGAGCGCTTTCATGCGTTTTGCGCCCGCATGGCGCATCATTACAAGGAGCGGCTCGAGGACATTACGGTGATGACGACACCCGACGGCTCGCGCGCCGCAGCCGAGTTCAATGTCCACGGCACTTACCTGGAGACCGACCCGGGACTGCCGCCAGCAAACGGGCAGACTTATATTTTGCCTGCCGGCACCTTTTTCGCCATTCGCGATGGCAAGATCGCCCGCATCACTACGTATTACAATCTGACCGACTGGATTGTGCAGGTTTCAGGGAATTCCAAGGAATGAGCTTCACATTCGAAGCCTTGACCGGAGACGCTCTCGAGCAGGCCCTGCCGGACCTCGCTCGGCTCCGCATCACGGTTTTCCGCGAGTGGCCCTATCTCTATGACGGATCCATGGACTACGAGGAGCGGTACCTCGCCGACTTCGCCAAGTCGGAAGGCTCCGTCATCGTGGCGGCCCGGGATGGCGACAGGATCATCGGCGCTGCGACGGCCGCCCCGTTGCGTGGACACACGGACTCCTTCGTCCCTCTGTTTGAGCATCACGGCTACGACCCGGATCGCGTGTTCTATTTCGGCGAATCGGTGTTGATGCGGGAGTATCGCGGCAAGGGCATCGGTCACGCCTTCTTCGACTGGCGCGAGAACCACGCGAAGAAGACATTGGGCCCGAAAGGTCCTTATGAGTACACGGCCTTCTGCGCCGTTATCCGCCCCGACAATCATCCGCTGAAGCCGGCAGATTACCGCCCGCTCGATCCCTTCTGGACCAAGCGGGGCTACCGCAAAGTGGATGGCATGATCGGCAAGCTGTCCTGGAAGGACATCGATCAGCCGGACGAAACCGAGAAGCCCATGCAGTTCTGGATCAGACGTCTCTCATGATGCGGGATCGCCTTAAAGTGGCTGCCGCGCAATATCCCGTTGGTGAGCCGGCGACCATGGCCGAATGGCGCGAGAAGGCTGCGGACTGGGTCGCCCGCGGCGCTGCCACGGGCGCCGACCTGCTGGTGTTTCCGGAGTACGGCGCGATCGAGGTGGCGGCGACCTTCGGCTCCGCAATCGCTTCGGACCTGCAGCAGACGCTCTCCGCTGTGGCCAGCGTCGCCGACGAGATGGATGCTTTCTACGCCGAGCTTGCGCGGCGCCATGGTGTGCACATTCTCGCGCCTTCAGGCCCCGTGCGCCGCACCGACGGCCGGTTCGTCAACGCCGCCCGGCTGCTGACGCCCACAGGACGGATGGGCACGCAGGAGAAGCTGATCATGACCCCGTTCGAGCGCGACTGGGGAATCGCGCCCGGCCAGCCTCTCCGCGTCTTCGATACCGCCTTGGGCCGCATCGGCATCGCCATCTGCTACGACAGCGAATTTCCGCTTCTTGTCCGCGCCCAGGCCGAGGCGGGCGCCGAGCTCGTGCTCATTCCTTCGTGCACGGAGTTCGTGTCGGGCTATCGCCGCGTCCGCACGGCGGCGCGAGCGCGGGCGCTGGAGAACCAGATCGCGACCGTACAGTCACCTACCGTGGGTGAAGCGCTTTGGTCCCCGGCCGTGGACCAAAACGCCGGTGCGGCCGGCGTCTTTGTACCGCCAGACGCGAAGCTGTCCATGACCGGTACCCTCGCCGAAGGACAGCTCAACGAGCCGGGCTGGGTCTCAGCCGAAATCGACTTCTCGGCTCTACGGGAGCTCCGAAACAGCGGCGAGATGCGCAACGCGGCCGACTGGGCTCTTCAGCCAGGAGCGCAGCCGTTGGCGCAAGAGGTCGAGGTGGTCGATCTCACGTCGTGAGTGGGATACAGCGGTCGCTCAGGCGACCGCCTTCACTCCAGTTCCCACGTCACCCTGACTGTCGCCTCTAAAGTTTCCGTGCCCCGTTCAATCGGGACCGCCTCCGCCTTCATAAGGCGCGGCATCGGCCGTGACCCCTCTTCGCCAACCTCCTCGATCTGCAGGACACGACCGAGCTTGACGCCTGCGGCCGATGCGAACAGCTCGGCTCGCCGGCGAGCATTGGCGATGGCCTCGCGCCGTGCATCATCCCTCAACTTTTCCGCCTGGCTTACCCTGAACTCGATCCCGCCGACCTGATTGGCGCCGAGCGTTACCGCGCGGTCCAGGACCTCCCCGAGGCGATCGATGTTCCGCGCCGTAATGCGCACCTGGTTCTGCACGCGGTACGCCACGATGGTCGGACGCTGCGGCCGGGGGCTGGGGGCGTTGCTGGTATCCGTGCTATAGACAGGGTGGACGTCGAACGAGGCGGTCTGAATATCCCCCGCTTCGATTCCAGCAGCCTTCAGCCCTTCGATGAGACGTCGCATAGCGGCCGTGTTGGCCTCCAGCGCCGCGCGGGCGGTTTCGGCCTCGCTCACCACACCTGCGGATATCAGCGCGATGTCCGGCACGGCCGTTACGGTTCCGGACGCGGCAACCGTGATGCGTTTCTGCATCTCCCTCTCCGCAGCCTTGGCGGGTAAAACACCCCAAAGCAGAAGCAAAAGCGCAACCACCCCCGCCAAGCCGGCGCCAGGGGCCGTCGACAACCTGCCTAAAGCCATGAAACTCCTCCCGCATTGTCGCGGCGGGCGATAATTATGTGAAATTGCGACCAAACCACGCCACTTGCGGTATTTCCCCTGCTCCGTGCTCATCCTGAGCATTGGCTGCTCACTTGCTACAACCTTCTAAATTGTATGAAACGTCGGCCGACAGCGTGCAGGGCTAGCTTGCCGGCGCTGTCGCGCATCGCTGATCAGAAGCACTACAAGCTCTCAGAATAATTAGGCTAGCCTTAACTTTAGGCAGTGTGTCTGGTCACTCTTTCCCACAGATTCCCTGCCACCTCTGCTTGTCTGCGAACAAACAATAGCTTGACGAATCATCAGCTGACTACCCAACCTTTGGTTGGTTCAACTATTCATTCTCTAAATAAAGTTGTCGGCGGAGGGGGATCTGAAATCGAAGACTATTCTTCTTAAGTTGTTGTGCGGGCTTGCTTCATGTCAGTTGCTCCGACGTAGCACTTGCCCAAATATTCGTGCAAGGCCCAGGGGCACAAGCCAGCCCGTGGGGCATTGCAATCGGATCGCAAGCTGACGCTACTGGCAACGCTGCCATCGCTATAGGTAATGCCGCTGTGTCAACGGCAAACCGAACTATCGCGATTGGAATCGAGGCACAAGCAACTGGCAACCAATCCGTCGCCTATGGCAACGCCAGTAATGCGTTGGCCACCAATGGCATCGCCATCGGTTACCGCCAGTAAGGTAGATGTAGACGGTGAAGGAAGCGTGGCCGTAGGCACTAACGCATACGCCAATGGCCGTCATAGCTCTGCGTACGGCCCCAATAGCAGAGCCACTGGCGATCAGTCGGCAGCGTTTGGCAGCGGAAGCCAGGCACAGGGAGCAGAAAGCACTGCAATCGGATACAACGCCGTTGCGAGCCATGGTAACAGCGTTGCACTCGGCACCAGATCCCAAACTTCTCGCGGCGCTGCAAATAATTATGATGCCCCCCTACCTCAACACGCCGCAATCCTCCGCGGGCGAGGTCTCTGTTGGCAGAAGGGGCGCTGAGCGGCAAATCACCAACGTCGCGGCAGGCGTTGAGGACACGGACGCCGTCAATGTAGCCCAGCTCCGTGGAGCCGTAGATTACATCACCCAAGATATCGACCGCGTCTTCGGTGACATACATCGACTGGGCATTGAAATCGATGCTGCGAAAGACCTAGCGAGAGCGGCCGGAGCGATCGGGTTGGCAGCCTCTCAAATCCGTTATGACGATCGGCCGGGCAAGGTGTCGCTCGGCGTCGGCGTGGGTAGTTTTTCCGGTCAGAATGCCCTTACTGTCGGTCTGGGCTACACATCGCAGGATTTGACGTGGCGAGCAAACGTTTCCGGGGGCGTCGCTGGTTCTGAAACTGGTATTGGCGCTGGGATCAGCTTCACTCTCAACTGACGCTCTCGTTCGGCCTGGCTGTAGCGAACAATACATTTCGATCAGGCCCAGCCGTATCGCTCATCAACCGCCTCCCGCTGTGCGCGCAAGTTGTTTGGGAGTCAGTATATTTCCTTCACGGGCTCGCACTCTCTGAGACTTGAGATGAACCGCGACCAAGGCTCCTCTCAAGTTCATCTCCAAGATGCACTTCGACTGCGGCCGAAGCCAATCCTGTGAACGGTAGGAGACAGCAATGGCTAGATCAGTTGCGCACTAGCCCAACAAGAAGTAAGGACAATAGTTGCGTTCCAGATCCCGAACCGCATTGTATCACTGCGGCTCAAGCAGGGTCTTCCTCCAGGATGGCTTATGCATCGATGAAGGGCCTTCTCTCTAACGGATGGTAGACGTACGCGAATGGCCCGCTGTAGATAAGATGTTGGAGTCGTAGAGGAAATTCACTTTGGGCCCGTAGCTCAATGGTTAGAGCCGACGGCTCATAACCGTCTGGTTGCAGGTTCGAGTCCTGCCGGGCCCACCAATTGAAATATAGGCCTGCCACGCCTTAACAAATTCCAAGTTTCCTGCTACGGCTAGCTCCACTCTTTGAGAATGAGTTGCATCTAAGCTGGCTAGCTTAGTACGGAAGGGGCACGACTGCGAGCACCTCGCCCGCGTTACGCTACAGAAACGCAGATGTCCAACCGCCTCCCGATTTCCTGCTTCATCATCGCCAAGAACGAGGCCGACAGAATCGGGCGGGCAATTGAGTCTGTCCGAGAGTTCGTCGACGAAGTTATCGTTGTCCTCGATCCATCGACGACAGATGAGACGGCAGAAGTGGCGCGTCGCCACGGTGCCGAAGTCGTAACGAACGCATGGGCAGGGTACGGCCCACAAAAGCGATTCGGTGAAGACCGTTGCCGCAACACCTGGCTATTGAATCTTGACGCCGATGAGGCCGTAACACCTGAACTTCGAGCCGAGATCGTCGGCCTTTTTGCGAATGGCGAACCTCAGGCCGATGGCTACAAGATCGCAATCGTCGAACTATTTCCTGGTGAGGAACGACCGAGCCGTTTTGCTTACCGGCTCTCGCCCGTGCGCCTCTATCGCCGCGACCGTGGGCGCTATGCCGATAGTCCTGTGCATGACCGCGTTGCCTTTAGTCCCGACGCCCGAATCTCCCGCTTAAAAGGCATCATTCATCACCGCTCCATTCGATCCCTTGGCGACCAGATTTCCAAGCTCGATCGTTATTCCACGATGCAAGCAGAGGATTTCGTCGCTCGCGGCCGTCGGTTACCGACCGTTCGTGTTTACGGCGAGTTTCCAGCCGCTTTCCTGAAAGCCTGGATCGGCCGCCGCCTCTTTCTCCGCGGAACTTACGGGTTCCTAATAGCAATGAATTACGCTATATTCAGGCATATGAGGGTGGTGAAAATTTATGAGAAATCGAGATGAAAGCGGATACCGAATTAGTTAATGCTCGACGAAGCTTACGCAAACAAACACTTTGCGACGCACCGGCCGACAACATGCCTCCAACCTAAACTGACTTTCAAACGTCTTAACCCCGGAGCTTCCCTGAAGCTATCTCCCTTCTTCAAAGCTCCGAGAACGAGAATTCCAACCAGCTGTAATCCATCACATGATCAGCATCACCAAAATCTGGGTTTTCCAAGATGCCCACTCGCGCATCGTGCGCTGCTCTGTTGAAGCCGATGGACTCCCGGCTGAACTCGTATTTGACGGTTGGTCTTCCCGACCACTTGAATTCCGACCTATAACATTCGAGTGGCTTCCGATCGCGCTACTTTATCCAGCAATGGCTGCGGGGGTTTCCCTCAAAATTGACGCAAGTGTCTCATCGCTCCTCTTGCATAATCTCAATCACGATATCCAGTCACTTCTTTGCACATTCAACCCAAATCTAACAAAGATAAAGGTTATAGCTCAACCACTTGACGTCACACCCACCGAGCGCCCCCTTGTTGCAACTGGGTTCTCGGCTGGAGTAGATAGTTTCTATACACTCGCAAAATTTTCCGCTCCAGACATCCCCAATTCTTTACGCATAAATTGCCTAACCACATTCGACGTTGGCGCGATGGGAACCGCCAATGCCTCAGCCAATCTATTTAAAAAATACTCCGACCGCCTAATAAACTTTTCGAAAGAACGCGGTCTTGCAGCAATCACGCTGCGAACAAATCTTGCGGAGTTCTACGTTTCACCAACCGCCTCTTTCCAAATGACCCACATTATTCGTAACGTTTCCGCGGCCATGTTTTTCAATGACATAATCGGCACATATCTTTATTCCTCCACCTATCCTTACAAGGATATCAATAAGGATAATCACGGTATGTCCTTCATTGAGCCAATATTGCTACCCCTCTTATCTACGGAAACTACGCGCTTCGTATCTGCCGGGGCCGGCTTATCGCGCATTGAGAAAATGGAGCGCGTATGCAACCTCCCAGAAGCTAAAGAAATGCTGGACGTTTGCGTCGCCCCCCCAGAAAAAAGAGCCCATCCGGAGTTTCGGAATTGCTCGCGTTGCTGGAAGTGCACAAGGGCAATGGTTACTCTCGATGTTCTGGGCAAACTTGACGAATTTCGGGCTGTATTTGACGTCGATATGTATCGATCAGACAAGCCAGCATTTATCAACCGGGTCGTCAGACGTGCCGTCAGAGGCAAGCCTGCCGAAAAAGACTTGGTAGCTTTAATGAAAAGTAAAGGCTTTGAGGGCAAACTGCTAGCCAAGGCGGAAAGAAAGATAAAGCTATACGCTCTGCGGAAACGCCTAGCAGAGTTGATTTCGTAAACACCTAAAAGTGAGATCGGAGGCTTTGGCGCTCCCATTTCTGCAATTCCACCGCAATAGAACCGCTCATTCTTATGAATGATACGTTCGCGTTTTATCCAGCTGAACGATGCTGCCGTTTAGACCCGCGCGGTTCTCTAAAAAAAAAACACAACGGAGTTGGATAAGGTTGCCACCACAGGCGGTGTCAGGATAAGCTTCTAAGGTTAACGACTTGATGTACACTTCCCGACTAATAAGCGCTTCATATAATCAAGCTTCTTTATCCACTTATTCGTGTGGGCGTTGGTGCTAGCCCGATCGTGGAGAATGACTGGATCTGGACATTCATCCTCAGGAGTAGCACAGAATTTGTTATCCAAATACGTGATCGAAAGTCCTGGCACGCGCCCGGTCGCAACAACCATGCTATCTTGATCCCACGCGTACCGAGGCGCTGTTTCGCCCACCTTGCACCAAGCCTCGACGAAGGCGCGAGCCTTCTTTGTTGGCCTGAATACCATGGTTCCAGATCGCGCCCTATAAATGGGGCGGAAACTGCGGCGACTCCACTTCGTAATGGCAAAAAAGGCTACGTCACCGCGAATCGCAGCAAGCTCTTGTAATCCCTGACGTCCACCAGGAACCCTACAGTCAACATCTAAGAAGACAATGATCTTATCTGGATGCCGGCCCATCGCGGATAGAACTTCATGAGGCTTTCGCATTGTATTGATTTCCCAACCGCCGATGGTCTTGGCCCGCTCAACGAAATCATACGGGACGCCGATATTGTCCAGGTTTTCTCGCAGACGCGTCCACCATACCCGATAGTCCGGCGTATACCACCCGCAGACAATGAAATCGCGCAGCGAAGTCATCAATGATGAGGACTCTTCGATCATCCCGATAGCGCCCAGAGTTTTGGATGCTTTGTTTATTTAACGCTGATGAATGATGCTCATCTGCACCCAGACCGATGCTAGCGAATGCTAATAGATAGCCTGACTAGTTAGCCACTCTCGCAACGCTGCAATCAGACCATCACTAAGGCAATCGGGGATTTCCGCAGCAATTGCCAGTGATTCAATATGAGCGGGCAACGGACTCTCCGGAGACCATTCGATCGGTGTTGCAGCAACCCCGATCGATGAGAAGAAATCGAGGAACTTGAAAGTGTCACCGGTCAACTGAGCTCTCGGATCGCGGAGCCAAACAACCTTACATCCATATGCAAGCGCTAAAATGAGCCCATGCAAGGACGACGACGCAACGATATTGCACTGTGCGATTTGATCGATGCATGAGAACACCTCCTCCACAGAACCAACTCTGATGTCAATCAGAGTACCGCCTGCTGGGACGGTATTTACGCGGGGCGCATGGATGTAGTGTGGAATTAGGCCATACTTGTATTTTATCGAAACCCTCGGTTGATAAATAAGGGGCATTAGAAGCGCAGGGTCACCGTAAATCTCTGGAACCTGACGCCCTCGTTGCAAAAGAATTGCACGCGTCAAGGGCCCTCGCACTGCGAGGTAGCGGGCCTCAGGGTGGTCTAGGTGGTTAGGCGAAATGAGGCCACTCCCCCAAACGATTGTACCAGCTCGGGCCTGATGTACGATACTGCCTACTCCGAGGAATGAGTGCCTTGGGCAATAAATTGGGACAAGACCAAAAAGACGATCGATAATGATAGGCGTCAATAGGTCACCAAGGTTACCCGGGAGAGGTTCGCGAGCCCACCAACACGGAAATTTCGGCCCTGGACGCAGGAAGCTTGATTGGTATCGCAGAAGCGCTCCAGTTTTGCTCTTTGGGAATAGTTTCTGAGAGGCGAGAGCGATTCGCTCGGGAGAATAAGACCAAGCGAAATCGACCAGTTTACGAATATGACCCATGTTGCCGCGAAATTCTATTGCATGGAACAGCAAGGCCCGCTAGTGGGATTCCTCGTCGTCCTTCATCAACCGAGCAGCTCATCAATTATGTTGCAACGCCGTAAGGAGAATCATCAAGGTCACGCAGGAACTCGAGATATTGTTCACAAATCCGATCAACAGTGAACTCGCGTTCCCATCGCCTCCGTCCCTCTTCTGCCCAGCGCTTTCTCACATCCGGTGCAGCTAGTGCTGCCTTCAATAAATTTGCAAGGGCCTCAGGTTCGCCAGGAGGAACCAACATACCCGTTCGACCGTGCTCTATAAGCCAACTCGGCCCTTCGGACGCCGCAGCCACAACGGGACAACCTGCGCTCCAAGCCTCCAAGATAACGTTGCCAAGCGGCTCATGATGAGAGGGAACAACGCAAATATCAGCGCGGCGGAATAGAGATGCGCGATCATCGAGCCATCCGAGAAAACGGACCCTGTCAGCCACACCGCAACGCTCCGCAAGAGCACGCAGGCTGGCTTCCCCCTCGCCCTGCCCCGCAAGGAGCAGCACAGCATTTTCAACTCGCGCGAGAGCCTGGATCAGCGTGTCAAAACCTTTCCAAGGGTCAAACCGTCCGAGTGCGCAGAGAACGGGTCTTCCCGGCTCGATTCCGAAGTCGTTTACCGGCCCGTCCATTTCCCCGAGAGGTTCAGTGAAGTTGCTAATCATCCGGATGCGATCTGCGGGCCAACCGTCCGCAATGCATTTTTCAACTATTGCCGGTGTATTGCCAATCAAGTAATCACAACGGCGATAATTCTTGACGGGATAGTAGCCGCCCAATCGTCCTACATTGACGTGACTACCGCGTGGCAACCGACGAGCGGCCCGGTTCATCCAAGCAATGACGACATCCGGACGAAACGCTCTGCAGTATTTCGCAACCCGGTACCTGTCGACAATCCCACCTAACTTGCTCGGCACGAAGACTTCGTAGTTGAGACCTGACTGTCGTACGTCTCCAACAAGAGCTGGGTGGTCGTTGATCAAAAGAAGCTGCTCTACGCCACGCGCTGCTAATGCAGAGCTCAGGCGTACAAAGAAGCGCTCCGCCCCGCCGTAGCTACCTATCAAGAATTGAACGACGCGCATTGTTTGATTCGCACTCTGCGTATTGTTGGAACCAATCCGCAAATGAAATCGCTCCGAGTCAACACTCTAATGTGGAAGCTCGTTGGCTTTCAATGGACCGTGAGGTGAGCGTTTTTGTTACAGGAGCGGTCTCCCATCACGTACCTAAGAGGTCAGCCCCACGTGAGCTTGCCGGCGTACGTACGCTCTTATGCGTACGCTCACGGCTCTTCTGCTTTCTGATGATCGTCCTGGCCACTATCACTTGTCAGAGGGTGTGATAGCGGCCGCGCAACGCCTGCAACCTGTTAGTGTGCTTCGGCTTGTCGTCCGTCGGCGGTGGTCGGGGAGCGTGCTGGCGGCATTCACGAATGCGCACTTTCCTGCGGATTGGCTGCTACGAGTAGGATACGGTCTGTCGGCGGCGCAAATCCCGCATGTCGACTTCGTCGTGTCCGCCGGAGCCGAAACGCTGGCAGCAAATATAGCTGTTGCCCGACTGACCGGCGCGCCAAACATCTTTTGCGGAACGCTGCGTCGTTACAAACCGGATGGGCTGCGGCTGGTGCTGACGTCGTACGCGTCTCATGCCCAACGTCCCCGCCACGTCATGGTTCTCAAGCCCTCGGCGCTCAATCGCGAGGCGCTGGGAAGAAGATTTAATGGCGTTTCTTTGGAAGCTCCACTGCGGGAACTCGGGCTCCTGATCGGCGGCGATTCTAGGGAATGCCAATATCAAGTTGGAGAGTGGCAGCGGCTTCTTGATCTCGTCGAACGCGCGCATCAAACGCTCGGGGTGCGCTGGCACATCAGTAACTCGCGGCGAACTCCGGCCTCGGTGAGTGATCTGGTCGCCCAACATGCCGCCCATTCCAGCGGGATTGCGTCATTTGTCGACGTACGCGTTGCCGGACATGGAACACTGGACCGTGTACTTGGTCGCGTGCACGCCGTGCTGTGTACCGACGATTCCAGCACCATGATCTCGGAATGCGTCTCAGCCGGAATTCCTGTGCTGGGCGCTCGACCAATTCTGGCTAGGTTCACTCCGGTCGAGCAGGGATATAGGCAATATCTGGCTGATAACGGATGGTATCGTTCGGTGCCGATTGCCGACCTGACACCTCAAACCCTGCTCGATGAGCTAGCGCATATTCGGCCTCTGACGGAAGACACCCTTGAAAAGCTGGCAGCGATTCTGTGCGAACATCTGCCCGAGCTCTTCCTCCAAACAGACGGCAAGGTCGCGCAAAAGATAATCAAATCGAAGCTGCCACTTTCGGTGCCTCCACCCTCCGCACCTCTACCCTTTCCCCCGGCCGCACAGCTCGAAACACGCTGACGTCGCCTAGCGCCTCCGCCCAGATGTTGGACGCTGACCACAGCCGCAGCTCACCGGCACGGGAGGTGGGACCCGGAGCAAATGGAATGCCGATGACATCCCGGTCAGGCGCAAAGATGATCTCTCCTGGTCGAGCGATCATTCGCGCTGTTCGCTCCCGGCCGCTTTCAACCGGGGTTTCGAAGAAAACTTCTCCCTGCCCCCAAACCTGCGCGGTGGAGAAAATGGGCAAGGCCAACCAAATGCGATCGGCGGTCGGCGTGTCCCGCAACCGAGCGGTAATCGCAACCGCACCTGCACGGATCAATACATAACGATCGGTTACGCCCGCCCGTGCAGCGCGCTCTCGTTCATCCCGGGCAGCGGGCGGCTTGGCCCCGCGGCGAAGAATCTCGGTCGGCATGGGCTGAGTGAGCCTGAACCACGCAGCTTCTGCAAGACTTGCATGGCTTGAGCCGCTGGTGAACCCGCTCCTCTCCGCACGAACCGAGATCAGAGGACAAATAGCTATCGCCTCAGGCCGGAGGCGGGCCGAAGATCAGCACCGCGTTGAGGCCGCCGAAAGCGAAGGAGTTCGACATGGCGTACCGCACCTTCATGTTGCGGCCGACATTGGGCACGTAGTCCAGATCGCACTCCGGATCCGGCTCATCGAGATTGATGGTTGGCGGAACCCAACTATCATTGATGGCCTGGATGCAGGCAGCCGCCTCGATGCCCCCACCCGCGCCCAGCGGGTGCCCATGCATCGACTTGGTCGACGAGATCGCCAGCTTGTAGGCGTGCTGGCCGAACACCTCCTTGATGGCGTTCGTTTCGTTCTTGTCGTTGATGGCCGTCGCCGTGCCGTGGGCATTGAGGTAGTCAATGTCCGCCGGGCCAAGCTTTGCGTCCTCCAACGCCATCCGCATGGCCTCGCGCGGCCCTTCCACGTCCGGGTTCACCATGTCCTTGCTGTCGGAGGTCATGCCGTACCCGACCAGCTCGGCCAGAATGGTCGCCCCGCGCTTCTTTGCGTGCTCGAGCTCCTCCAGGACGAGAATGCCCGCGCCTTCACCCAACACGGTGCCGTTCCGCTTCTTGGAGAACGGGAAGCAGCCGTCGGGCGACAGCACGTGGAGAGCCTGCCAGGCCTTCATGGTACCGTAGTTGATGACGGCCTCGGAGGCACCAGCAATGGCAACGTCGACCACGTTGTTGCGAATGTAGTCGCGCGCGATGCCGATGGCGTGGCTCGCCGTCGAGCAGGCGCTACAGGTGGCAAACGTGGGCCCCTTGATGCCGTACTCGATACCGACGTGCGCGGAGGCCGACGAACCGATGATGCGCAACAGCGTCAGCGGGTGGGTGGCGCGCTTGTTGTGAATGAAAAGGTCGCGATAAGCGGTCTCGTAGGTCGTGAGACCGCCTGCGCCGGAGCCGATGATGCACGCCGCCCGATACGGGTTCTCGAGAGGCACTTCGAGCCCCGACTGCCGTACGGCCTCGTCAGCCGCCGCCGCCGCGAACCATGAATACCGGTCCGCGTGCATGATGATCTTGTCGCGTTTGGCGTGCTTGAGCCGGGCGCGATGATCGAAATCCTTGATCTGTGCAGCGATCAGGATCTTGAGATCCTCGAGCGGGAAGCCTTCGAGCGGGCTGACGCCCGACTGGCCACGCTTCATCGCCGCCCAGAATTCCTGCACAGTATGGCCAATCGACGTCACGACGCCCATGCCCGTGACGACGACACGGCGCCCGCCGTTCGCGTTTGTCATTGCCAACGTCCTGAATTGGACTCGATCCGCGGGCCCGATCAGCCCCGGACGATCGGTTTAGGTTGTATGGCGCTACTTGAAGGCAGGCCGTTAGCTCGCTTTGGCAGCTGCGCCGCTTGCCCCAGCCCCTTCGATGAGAGCCTTCACCCGCTCCACCACCGAACCGACGGTCTTGAAGTCGGCCGCTTCCTCGTTGGCGTTGTACGGGATCTCGATACCGAAAGTATCTTCGATATCGAACACGATCATGGCCAGGTCGAGCGACTCGATTTTGAGATCAGAGAGCGCCGTGGACAAGTTGATGTCGTCCCGGGGCTCCTTCATGTGCTTCTTGAGGATGTCGATAATCTTGGTCGCCACTTCGTCCATTTCGCTCTCCCACCCTGCTTTTGCAGGTCCATGGTGTCATTTCGGCTCGGACCCTCAGTAGTCCAGGCAGGTCCGGAGAACAAGCTCGCGCGTCACATAACCGTAAATGGTTGATGTGTTCAACTGAGCCGCCTCCAACAACGCCGGCCACGAGCTCAACGTCCCGCGGCCAGCCCCTCTTATCTTCGTAATTCTTAAGAATGTTTGCTGTCACCAGCGGCACGAGGATGCAGGACTGGCGTGATGCGGCAAAATTATGTTCAATGCTTGCCAGTAAGTCTGCGGCCAAGTGCCCGACCCAAGATAATCTAGGAGTGCGTAACGCGGGCAAGCAAATTTATCTTCTACCCAAGATGGAGGGCAACCGAATGCGTGGGGACACGGCGGGCCAAGCGGCCTGTTCGCAACAGGGGACTGCGACGACTTATCCCTGGGTTGCCAGCTATCCGCCCGGCCTCGTGTGGGACCAGCAGTTCACTCCGCGCCCCGTATACACCCTCCTCGACGAGGCCACCAGCGGCCACCCGGATCGGCCTTGCACGAACTTCCTCGGCAAGGTGACGACCTACGCCGAGATCGGCAGCCTGGTCAATCGCATGGCCGCCGGGTTGCAGAGGCACGGCATCGGAAAGGGCTCCAAGGTGGGCCTCCTGCTTCCGAACAGTCCCACGTTCATTATCTGCTACTTCGCGGTGCTGAAACTGGGGGGCACCGTCGTCAACTACAATCCGCTCTACACGGTCGAAGAGCTTACCCACCAGATTAAAGACAGCGAGACAGAGCTTATTATCACGCTCGATCTCGCGGTGCTGTTCGAGAAGGTCGAGCAGCTCCTGCAGTCGGGTGTTCTGCCGCGGGCTGTCGTTTGCTCGTTCCCGAGCCTGCTACCAGCGACGAAGTCGATCCTGTTCCGGATGTTCAAGGGGCGCCAGCTCGCCAACCCCGCCAAATCGCCAGTCGCCCATCGCCTGCTGTTCGAGGCCGACCTCATTGCCAACGACGGACAGTTTACGCCGGCCACCATCGACGTGGAGAACGACATCGCCGTGCTCCAGTACACAGGCGGCACGACGGGCACGCCGAAAGGCGCAATGCTGACGCACGCCAACATCTATATCAACGTGTTGCAGAGCGCCGCGTTTGCTCCGTCGCTGGAAACCGCCCAGCACCGCGTGCTCGCGATCCTGCCCTTCTTCCATGTCTTTGCGCTGACGGTCGTTTTGAACTTCGGGATCGCCAAGGCGGCGGAGCTCATCATTATGCCGCGCTTCGTGCTGGACGAGGCGATCCAGCTTATTGCCGCCACCAGGCCGACCGTGATGCCGGGCGTGCCAACCCTTTTCAACGCCTTGATGAACCATCCGAAATTCAAGAACCTGGACTTCTCCTCACTGAAGTACTGCCTTTCCGGCGGAGCGGCTTTGCCGGTGGAAGTCAAGGAGCGGTTCGAAGCCGTGACCGGCTGCAAGCTGGTGGAAGGGTACGGGCTGTCCGAGACGTCACCGGTCGTCACGTCCAACCCATTGGAAGGATTGAACAAGCCCGGTTCAATTGGCCTTCCGGTCCCTGGCACCATCATCTCCTTGCGCGACCTGTCCGACCCAACTCGGGAGGTTGCGCCCGGCGAGCATGGCGAGGTCTGCATCAAGGGCCCGCAGGTGATGAAGGGCTACTGGCGCAAGCCTGAAGAAACGGCGGCGAGCTTTGTCGACGGTTTCTTCAGGACCGGCGACGTGGGCATGATGGATGAGGACGGTTACTTTTACATCGTCGACCGCATCAAGGACCTCATCATCTGCTCGGGCTTCAACGTTTACCCACGGCGCATCGAGGAGGCGCTTTATCAGCACCCGGCGGTGGAGGAAGCGTCCGTGGTTGGTATCGAGGACCCCTACCGAGGTGAGGCGCCCAAGGCCTTTATCAAGCTGAAGCGGGGCAAGACCGCCTCCAAGGCAGAAATCATGGCCCACCTGGAAAAGAAGCTGTCCCGCATCGAGCTTCCCGCGGAGATTGAATTCCGCGACGAACTACCGAAAACGCTGATCGGCAAACCGTCCAAGAGGGCGTTGAAAACAACACAGACGCCCGAGCCTCAGGTCTGAGCAAGCCTGATCCGAAGCTGGTGGGGCATTAGTCGAAGCGCGATTCTGCGCTTCCGACTCGCACGGGCTGGTGCTAACCAATCGCGCCACGCTGCACACCGCTCACGTCGTAATGTGGTGCCCGCAGCGCACGTCTCACCTTCCAGCAATCTCCACCAGACCACACTCACATGTCGCATCCGCTCGATCATGCCCATCGCCGAACGCTGGCGTCGATGATCTTTGGCTCGCGCTGGCTGCAGCTTCCGTTGTACCTTGGT
>Ga0068691_100088_pt1 | contig 69496 bp, 63 predicted proteins | sample CeladaPassaB1F10_FD_62206 | JGI IMG/M metagenome (GOLD analysis project Ga0068691, IMG submission 62206) | Cellulose-adapted microbial communities from the Joint BioEnergy Institute, USA - Passage B1F10 | ecosystem: Engineered > Bioreactor > Continuous culture > Unclassified | place: USA, Joint... | reverse complement strand
TCGGGTGCTCCTTTCGTGGGAGACGGATGAGAGCTATCTCCCGTATGGAAGTGGGCACCTGCCTGTGTCAAGAGGGCACAGCATGCCCCGGCTAACTCACACCAAGCGTTCAAGCCGCCGGGCTGAATAGTGGGTAAGCCCACTGAAGGGGCTACGACGACCACATCCGGGCAGATCCGATCCGGCACCTTGCCCGGTCTAGCAATCCCAGCCGGCTTTCCTTGTCAGCCCGGCGGCTTGAGCCCCGGGCACAGGCCGGCGATGATGCTCCGCTCACCACCCCGCTACGCTTCGTCGTCGTTCCCAGCCGGCTTATGGAGCTTGACGAATTAACCTGGTCTACCCGCCAGCAATCCGCTCCCGTGCACATGTCATCCTGAGCGGAGCCGCCCGGTGGAGACTCGCCGGGCGGCGGAGCGAAGGATCTCGCGTCGGAGCGGCCACCCATCCCCGGGCACGGACCACGACGCGGTGCCCATCCCGCCGCCCATCCCGGCGATGGTCGGCAGACGCCGTAGCTGGCGGAGGCAGGCTGAGGTCGGGGCGGCCGGGATGCCTGATGACGTTGTCACGCTCCATTCGTACCACCGAGGGGCGTGCCACGTGGGGATTAAGGGCGCGTCCGGACTACTGCCGCTTCGGTGTCGCTCCCCTGATTCAAGCCCGTGCACCCCGATCGAATACCGGATTCCAGTCGATTCGACCGAAAGCTCTTCACTTTTTCCACTGTTTGCGCTTACAATGCCCTCACCCACACGTAGGGCTGAACGAAGGGCGAGAGGCTATGGCAAGATCCATTGATCAGATTGACCGTGCGATCATCGCGTGTCTCCAGGCGGACAGCCGAACCCCGAGCGCGGAGATCGCGCGCCGGGTTGGTGTGGCCGAGCGCACCGTTCGCGCCAGGATCGACCGTCTCGTGAACGACGGCGTGCTCCGCCTCGTCGCCGTGCTCAACCCGAGGGCCATCGGCTACGGGGTCACGGCCGATGTCTTCCTCGAAGTTGAGCTGGGGAGAGTTCAGGAGGTCGCGCAGACCGTCGCTGAGCTGGAGGAGGTCGGCTACGTCGGCCTGACTACCGGCGACCGCGACATCAGCCTCCAGCTCTTCGCGCCGTCGGTCGACGCCCTGTACGACTTCGTGACCGAGAAGCTCAACCGCATCCCGGGCGTCTTGCGCGCGAAGACGTTCGTGATCCCCCGCGTCGTCAAGTCGATCTACGAGTGGGAACTGCCTCAGAACCTGCCTAGCGGAGTCGCCCGCGGCGAGCATACGCCGCAACCGGCCAACCGCTCGCGTGCATGATCCCCGGGGCGCGGCCGCGCCGAAACAATCAGGAGTACCGCAAGATGCAACCACGAAGCGCGGAGCAGGAACGGCTCCTCCACCGTGCTGCGAGCGCGGTCGGCGGGTGCCTGGGCACCTTCCGGCTCCCCGACGACCTGGCGATCGTCGTCGCCCGCGGGTCGGGAAGCCGCGTCTGGGATACCGACGGACGCGAGTTCATTGACTACGTGCTCGGATCCGGTCCGATGCTGATCGGCCACGCGCACCCAGCCGTGGTCGCCGCGGTCCAGCGGCAGGTCGAACTCGGCTCGACCTTCTACACGCTCAACGAGCCGATCATCGAGCTCGCCGAGCGCATGATCGACGCGATCCCGTGCGCCGAGCAGGTGAAGTTCGTCAGCACCGGCACGGAGGCGACCCTGCACGCCATGCGCATCGCGCGCACCTACACCGGCAAGCCGCTAGTGCTCAAGTTCGAGGGAGGCTTCCACGGCGTCAACGACTACGCCCTGATGAGTGCGATGGCGCCGCGGCCGACCGACTACCCCCGGCCGATCCCGGACTCGGCCGGTATTCCGCGCGAGGTGGAGGCCGACGTGCTGGTCGCGCGTTGGAACGACATCGACCTCCTCCGCGAGCTGATCGCCACCCAGGCGGACCGCCTCGCCGCGGTCATCTGCGAGCCGCTGCAGCGGTCCCTCGTGCCCGCGCCCGGGTTCCTGGCCGAACTGCGCGAGCTGACGCGTCGCCACGGCGTGCTCCTCATCTTCGATGAGATCGTGACCGGGTTCCGCCTTGCCTACGGCGGCGGTCAGGAGCGCTACGGGGTCGTGCCGGACCTCGCCACCTACGGCAAGGTGATCGGAGGCGGCTACCCGCTGGCGGCGGTCGCCGGCCCGGCGGAGATCCTGGCCGTGACCGACCCGACCCGCCGCGGGAAGGCACCCTTCGCCTACCTCAGCGGCACGCTCAACGGCAACCCGATCAGCGCGGTCGCCGGGCTGGCCACACTCGACGTGCTGCGCGAACCCGGCACCTACGAGCGCCTGTACGCGACGACCGAGCGTCTCACGTCGGGCCTGAAGGAGTTGGCCGCCGAGCGCGACATCCCCATCGTCGTCGCCGGGGACGGCCCGGTCTTCCAGGTCTTCTTCACCGACGCTCCAGTGCACGACTACCCGGACGTGCTCAGGACCGACCGCGCCCGTGCGCGGGCCTTCGGACTCGCCTGCGTCGAGCGTGGCCTGTTCCTCAACCCGGGCGAGAAGTTCTACGTGTCCCTGGCCCACACCGACGAGGATGTGGACCGCACCCTGGAGATCTTCGCCAGTGCGCTCGACGCCATCGCCTGACACCACACGCATCCGGGGCCGCTGGGTCCGCACGGTGGAGGACGCCAAGCGCTTCGTGGAGGAGGTCGGCCTCTGCCTGATCTTCAGCGAGTCGGGGCGCCTCGGTTACCCGACGCTCTGGGACGTCGTCGACGCACCCGATAAGCAGCCCGGCGAGCGCGGCTTCGGCGAGCGTACGAACCTCGTCTGGCGGCTGAAGAACGATCTCCCGGCCGCGTACCCGGACGAGATCTTCTACGGCAAGCTCGCCAACGGGCGCGCGATGCTGTGTACCATCGAGCGGCTGGAGGAGATCCTGCGGGAGCAGCGCCGCGAGCCGGACGAGGTGAGCCGTGACGCACGCCGGCTGCTGAGCGTCATCGCGACCCGGCCGATCACCAACCGCGAACTGCGCGCCGAGGCGGGGTTCGACGGGCCGGGCGGGGAGCGGCGCTTCAATCGCGCGCTGCAGGAGCTCCAGATCGCCATGCTGATCGCCCGCGTCGACACCGACCCCGACACCTGGTTCCCGTTCGACGCCGCCTATCCGGGGCTCGCGGAGCGGGCGCGGGCGGCCCGGCGCCGGAGCCGCGCCGGCTCCCGTACCCGCTGACCCGGCCGCCGTGTTGCCGGCCGGAGCCGGTCGCACGACGAGTACGACTCGGGGATGGCGACACGAAGGTGGATCGGAGGCTTGCGGTGGCACGCGCGTACGTCCTGGTCAAGGCCGACGTGGGGCACGCGGAACACGTGCAGGCAGCCCTGGCACGCTGTCCGGGGGTTCGCGACCGTCATCCTCAGACAGGTTGCTGTCAACCTCAGCGAGGCGAAGGATCGCGCGCTGCGGTTGCCACCCCGCCGAGAGATCCTTCGCCTTGCTCAGGATGACATCGGCTGTTCAAGCGGACAGGCCAGCGTGCCAGTACGGACTGTCGAACACCACGAGAGCCGGCAGAAGGCCGGCTCTCATCTGTGTCGGGCGGATACGAGTACGGCGGAAGACGGCACGGTGCCGGATTTCCGCGGGATTGCTTACCCCTTCTTGGGGTCGAGCGCGGCCCCGATCAACTCGCGGAGGGCACGCAGGCGCGGAGCCAGGGCACGCCGCTCGCGGGCCGGGAGGGGCGCCTGCGCGAGTTGCGCCAGGGACAAGGCCAGGGCGCGCAGTTGCGCGTCGAGCAGGTCCTTGTCGGGCGCGGGTGCACCGGCACGCGCTACCGCTGACTGAACGAAGTCGGTGTCGTCCGGGGCGGGCACGGCTTCACCGAGTGCCCGCGCGAGCGCGGCCGCCACGCTGGACGGTCCCGCATCGCGCGCCGGGCGACGCTCCACAACCTCCCGCATCGCCCGTAGGCGTTCGAGCAGCGCCGGCGGCTCCATGGCCGCGAACTCGGGGTCATCGCGGATCGCCCGGGCGAGCCGCTGGGCCTCGTTCTGGCCCAGGCCCTCGTCGACGATGAGGCGCGCCAGCGCGGCCTGTGCCGCCGGCGCCAGGCCCTGGAGCACGCGGCTCTGCTTTTCCGAGAGCCGACCGGCGCGGATGTCTTCCTGCACCGCGTCGGGCAGCTTTTCGGTCCCCAGCAACTGGAAGAGGCGGCTGCGCTTGATGCCGACCGCTTCGGCCACCCGCTCCCAGGACGCGTCGCCCATCTGGGCTTTGAGCGCACGGAGCGCCGCGGCCCGGTCCACGGCATTCAGATCCTCACGGACCACGTTCTCCATAAGCTGCTGGATCAGGCGCCGCTCTTCCGGCACGTCGCGCACGACCGCCGGGATGGCGGTGAGGCCGGCGATCTGTGCCGCGCGCCAGCGGCGCTCGCCGTGGAGGATCACGTAGCGGTCCCGCTCCTCGTCGTAGCGGACCGCGATCGGCTGGAGCACGCCCTCTTGGGCGATCGACGCCGCCAGCTCCTCCAGCCGCTCCTGGTCGAAGGTGCGGCGCGGCTGGTTCGGGTCCGGCTCGATCCGGTCGAGCCGGATCTCCTTGGCGGTGACGAGGTCGCTCACGCCCACCGCACGGGGCGAGGTGTCCTGGAACAGCGCGTCGACGGTGAAGCGGCGGCGGCGCGCCGCGGGCCGTTCGACCACGCTGCGGGCTGGCTCAGACATGGGCCGGGCTCCCTACGCGCGCCTCCAAGATGCTCGCGACCTCCCGGTATGCGGCCGAGAGCGGCGACCGCGGCATGTACTGGAGGATCGAGGTGTGCTCCGCGATCGACTCGGCCCCCTTGACGGAGAGCGGGATGACCGGCAGCAGCGGCAGTTCGGGGAACTGCTCCCGCAACGTGTCGATCATGTCGGCCGCGAGCCGCGACGAATGATGGACCTTCGTCGGGAGGAAGCCGATGACTTCCAGCTTGGGGTTCAGCCGCCGAATGCGTCCGATCGTGTCGAATAGGCGCCGCAGCACCATGAGCGAGAGGGGATGCGGCTCGATCGGGATCACCAGGAAGTCCGCCGCGACCAGGATGTTGATGCTCAGGATGTTCAGCGCGGGCGGGCTGTCGATCAGCACGTAGTCGTAGGGCAGCGGCTGGGCCGCGCCGAGCTTATCCGAAAGCCGCCGCTCCCGCTCCAGGACGTTGAGCAGCTCGAGTTCCGCGGCGGCGAGGTCGGGGTGGCTCGGGATGAGATCCAGGCCCGCGATCCGGCTGGCCAGGATCGCCTCCGCCACCGGCAACTCCTCGTCGGAGAGGAGATCATAGATCGAGAGGTCAAGCGCGCCGACGTCCACGCCGAGCGCCATCGTCAGGCTCGCCTGCGGGTCGAGGTCGATTGCCAGCACCCGCCGCCCGCGCTCGGCCAACGCCGCGCCGACATTGAGCGTGCTGGTGGTCTTGGCGGTCCCACCCTTCTGGTTGAAAAAGGCGACGATCGGCGGCATGGTAGATTGTCCCCCCGTCAGCCATGTACGTACATTGGCGTCACCATCATAGCAGAGGCCCGCGCCGGAGTCCAGGGCGATCGTGCCAGCCAGTCACGCCGAGGCCCAAAAAAACGTCCCGGGCCACGAGCCAACTCGTAGCCCGGGACCTCCAACGCGCCATCAACAGCGTCATGGTTGGTCACCTATCCTGCCGAGGAGAGGCGGCCCTCCGGAGCGATGATGTCGGCCAGCGACTGCCCGGCGACCCAGGCACCCAGCCGCATGACGGCCTCGCCGACCGCCCGGCGCATTCCGCCGGCGCGGCGCGCCTGTATCATCTGGCGCATCATCCGCCGGTGCTCCGCCTCGCGCAGCCAGCGCTGCTGACGCTCGGCGGCCAGCCTCTCGTTGACGTACAGCATCTGATCCATGGTGAAGCCTCGCCCTTTCCGAGCACCGGCGACCCCGCCGGTGCCTCCGCATCCATCGCGGGTCATCCCGCGCTTCTCGCCGTTAGCTCATATCGAGCAGCGGCGCCTTCACCATTGCGTCGGCCTCCTTCCCGCCTTCCGGGCAAACAAAAACCCGGATCGAGTTTCTCGATCCGGGCTGCCAGAAGCAGAGTCGGTGGCGCGTCACGTGACGTGCCTCAGGGGCAGCCGGATCGAAGGCCGAACGCTGGTGGCGAAAGTGAGGTCGCTGCACCGCACCATTGTTCGCTCCTTCCGACTGACACCCAACCCGGAAACCGGCGTCTCCGGGACACCATGCCATCTTAGCAGCGCTGCGTGAGCACCGCTACTGTCCTGCGGGGCCGTGCGCACCTGTCCAAGCGGACAGGATCACCCGGCTCCGCGCGAGCGGCGGGAAGCCCGCAACGGCGATCCGGTGTACTACGATAGGACGCAGCAGGGATCGCGATCAGGGCCGGCGCCGAGGAGGGCGGATTGCCACCGATGGGGAGCGATCGCGGGGCCACCCGCGCGACCGCCGCTCATACGGCGGCACCGCACGTCGACGCTGCGCGCCTGCGCGCCGGCCTGCGCCTCGTCTTCCTCGGCGACACGGCGGATCGGCTCGCCAGACTGGCCCGGCCCGCGTCCGATCCAGCCGAGGCGCTGGACGCCGTGGTGCCCGCCGCGACGCTGCGCTACACCTTGGCGCAGTGGCGACAGCGCCTCCGGCGGGGCACGGCACCCGAGCGCGCGGTGCCGCTGGCGCCGGCGACGGGGCTGCCGGGCCATGCCGCCCTCGCGCTGGCGCTGCATGTGGCGCTCGACCTCGATACCGCGGTGCTAAGCCGCCTGTTCGGCCGTACACCGGAGCAGGTCGGACTCGACCTGGCCCACGCCCGCGGCGCGCTGCGACCCTCGATCCTGAGCGCGTGCCTCGACTCACTGCCGAGCATCGGTCGGTACCGTGACGCCGCGCTCGACCTCGGCGAGCGGGTGGCCCTTTACCAGCACGCCCGCGGCTGCGACCGTTGCCGCGCCGCGCTCGAAGCGGCCGAGGCGGCGGACGCGGATCTGCGCGCCCTGCTCGATGCCGTCGGGGCGACGCTGCCGCCCGAAGCGACACGGCGGGGCGGCCCGGCGCGTGCCCTCGCCACTCCGACAGCGCTGCTGGCCTCCGGCGGGGCACTCCTGGTCGTCCTCCTGCTCGTCGCGGGATTGTTCGCCAACCGGTTCCTCGCTGCCCCGCACGTGCCCGTCCCCCTGCGTCCCGCGGCGCAGCCGGCAGACGCGACCGGCTGGCTCCTCTTCGAGCGCTCGGACGGCATCGCGGCGCTCGACCTGGCAAGCGGCACGACCCGGCTGTTGGTGCCCGATCCATTCGGCGGGCGGGGACTGGCTCTGGTCTCGCCCGCCTACCGGCGCGTCGCGTACTGGTCCCCATGGGACGTGACACCCGGCAATGAAGCGCTCGAGGTGTACGACCTTGATGGCCGGCTCTTGCACTCCTGGTCATGGGAGGAGGACGCCCGCCCCACGTACCCAACTGCCTGGCTCGACGAGGAGACGCTCCTCGTCGTGCAGCAGCCGCAGTGGGACCCAACCATTTCAGACCAGGAAAACCAAGCCCGATGGAGGCGCGAGACGGCCCTCGTCGCGATCGACGTCGCGAGCGGAGCCCGGCGCGTCCTGCTCCGCGGGTCGGTCGGATGGGCCGTCCCATCGCCGGACGGGACGCTCATCGCGATTTCCGGCATCTACGAATCGGACTCGCGGGGAACCACGCTCGACGTGCGTCCGCTCGGTCCGGACGGTCTCGGTCCGCCGATCGCAAGCATCACGCGTGTGGCCGCGTCGGCCGGCGTCTGGGTTCCCGACGGCAGCCGGGTCTATCTCGGCATCGTCGCCGGTCCCGGGATCGAGCCCAAGCCGGCGGACCCCGTCCCCGGGCAATCTGAGATGCCCGCGCGGATCGATCTGGTCGCGTTGGACCGTGACGGCAGGGTGACGACGATCGTCGAGGGGCGGAGCGGCGTTATGCTGCGGCCGATTACGTTCACTCCCGACGGCCAGACGCTCATCTTCCAGTCGACGAATCTCGACGGCCCCGAGACGTTCAACGCAACCCTGTGGCAGGTCCCGGCGACCGGGGGGACGCCGACACCCCTCGCTACCGGATCCTATTATGACGCCGCCTACTGGCGTGATGGCAGCGAGGCGATACTGCTGGTCAATGCGACCGACGCGTTCCCGCAAGGCGAGATCGAGCAGTTCCGGCCGGGCGGTCCTAGCCCCGCATGGTGGACGATCAGCGTGCTGGGGCCGGACGGTACCCGGCGCCCCGTGGTCGGGCTGCCGTGGGACGCAGCCGGCTGGCCGATCGCCTGGCTCCCTCCCGACGCGCTGCCTGCTCCGGCTGAGACGCCAGCAAGCGAGCCACTGCGCGGCGAGGTGAGCCCGCCCGAGCGCGTCACAGGCATGCCGGCCGAATATACACTCGATGCCCGCAGTACCGTCAGCCCAGACGGCAGGGTCGTCGTGGTCGCGGACAAGACGTCGACGGCTCCCGTCATCTGGGACCGGGAACGTGAGGAGAGTCGCGCCCGCTTCGGAGTCGCCGACTTCGCCTGGGTCGGCAACGGTAGCGACCTCCTGATCGGCGTCGCCGTGCCCAGCGAGGAGGAGCGCCTGCCGCCGCCCGGCCGGCTCACCTTCTACACTGGAAACGCCGGTGCCGGGTTCGGGTCCCTCAACTACCGCGGATTCGATCCGGCTGGAATCTACGGACGCACCAGCGAGCGGTATGCCCGCCCGCTCATGGCGCCGGGTGGCCGGGCGATGTCGTTCTTCACCGTCGATGTCCGTGCCGGGGAGACGCGCCTGTGGGTCGCAACCTGGGACAATGCCCGCATCGTCGACCGCTGGCCCAGCCATGCCGGGGCGCTCGGCAACCTGCCCACCCTCGCGCTCTGGGCCGGCCCCGACACGCTGCTCTATGCCGTGCCGGAGGCGATGCGGGACGGATTTCCCCAACAGGTCACGCTCCGCCGCGCGGTCGTCGCCCAGGACGGCGGCGTCAGCACCGAGTCGCTGGTCACGCTCCGCGCGGGCGGCGGCGAGCGCGGGATCGTCGTGCGCGAGATGGCGTTGAGCCCCGACGGGAGCCACGTCGCCTTACGGTTGCGACACTACACCCGACGCGATCCAGCCCGGGGCGCGTACGACACCGTGCGTGTGCTCCCCGCGGACGACCTGACCCAGCAGGTCGAGGTGGCCCGTGGCAACCCCGGTGACGGCCTGTCCTGGGCACCGGACAGCCACTGGCTCAGCTTCGGGTTGCGCGGCCGCGTCGCGCTGGCCACCCACGACGGCCGCAGCCTGCGATACCTCAGCCCCGAAGACACGCCCGCAGCCTACCCGCTCTGGGTCGGCCCCGGCGAAGTCTGGTTCGTGCAGGGAGAGGGAAACGTGTCCCACATCGTTCGCGTTACCGTACGCTGATGCGGGTCGCCATCCCGGCCGGCGTTCCAAGAGCGATGGAGGAGCCCCAGCGATACCTGCATGAAGCCTGTGCTATGCCGGCGCTCATGGCGCGAAAGGACGGCATGGAGCGCCCGCTTCTCACCGGTCTCAGTCACCCTGGCGGTGGGCGCCACCGAGTCCTGCTTCCACCCCCGCACCCCCTCGTACGCCTCGGGTATGGGTAGGCTAGGTACGGCATCCAGCGGGCTGTGTCGGGACATGCCTCACCCCTGACGCGGAAGCGGAAGACAAGTTCGCTCAGGCACGCTGCCCCACGGGCTCTGACTGCGAGGTACCAGACCGAGGTCGTGCACCGAAGAGCAGCCAACCGACGATGGCGACGTAGAGGAGCCAGGCGACAACCTCCAGCGCCGAGGGCCACGGGTTCCAGCCGAACAGCCCATGCAGCAGATCCGACACCATCCCATGCCCAACGACCGGCTGCTCACGAAGATCCCAGACATGGCCAAGGAAGATGGGAACCACCCCGGATTCCTGCAGCCAGGCGACGGACTTGGCGATCAGCCCGGCCGCGATGACGAGGAGCAGAGCGCCGGTGATGGTGAAGAAGAGGCGGAGGTTGATCCGGGACCCACCCTGGTAGGCGAGGTAGCCGAGCAGCACTGCCCCAACCACCCCGAGCGCACCTCCGATTGCCCACTCCAGCCGGTTAGCTCCCAGCAGCAGCGCCAGCATGAACAGAACGGTCTCCAGGCTCTCCCGCAGGACAGCGAAGAATGCGACCGATGCCACACCCAAGCGGGATTCCGACTCCAACGCCCGCTCGACCTGTTGGCGCAGCCGGCGGCCGATTGTCCGTGACTGACTCCGCATCCAGAAGATCATCCAGGTCAGGATGGCGACGGCGACAAGGCTTACTCCGGCGAAGACGATGTGCTCGAGGTCACCCTCCAACCCTCCGAGGAGGTGGTAAGCCGCAGCGCCAACGATGGTCGACACCCCCAGCGCCGCGACGACGCCGAACCAAACCTGCCGGAAGGCGTCTCGACGCCCAATTTGCCGGAGGTAGGCCAACACGATGCTGACAATCAGTGCGCCCTCGAACCCTTCGCGGAGGGTGACCAGCAACGCCCCGCCCATCCCGTGCTCCTCCCGGGAGCCACCGCACACTCGGTGCGCTAGCCCGATAATTCCGAGTACACAACTCGGAATTAATCTATGACCGCGTCTGGGCTATGTCAAGATCCGCGGGAGGTAGGCACTCGAATCGGGCTCGGCGAGCCTGGTCCACATCCCGTGATCGGCGTCACATGGCAGGTCCCTGCGCCGCGAGGCTGCGGAGCTGCCAGGCGAGCACCAGCAACAGGATGCCGAAGACGATCGCGTAGACACCGATCACCCACAGCACCGCGAGCGCCCCGGAGCTGGGGAACAGGAATAGCAGCACGCCGAAGATGATCGAGATGACGCCAGCCAGCCCGAGCCAGAGGGTTCCGCCGCCGACGTCGCGGAGCTGCACCGCGCCGATCACCTCGGCGAGGCCGGTCACGATCGCCCAGGCCGCGATCAGGTAGAGCAACGCCAGGGCGGTCAGTCCTGGCCAGACGAATGCGACAATGCCGGCCAGAACCCCGAGCACCCCCTCGAACGCGAGCGGCCCCCACCGGAGATCCCGCCGGGCAGCGCGAAAGGCCGCGACGATGCCGAAGATCCCGTCGAGCAGCGCGTAGACGCCGAAGAGCGCGATGAGGAAGGACAGCGTCAAGTCCGGCCACACAAGTGCCGCCAGGCCGAAGAGGATGGCGACCACGCCGCGTACAGCCACCGCCCACCAGTTACGCGAAACCGCCAGCATCGCAGCTACCCCTTTCTGCCCCTACCACCACCCAATATTATGTTTAGATCATGCTCCCCGCTCCGCATGTTGCTTGCCAGGGCTGAGCCGGAGTTGGCCCGCGCTAGCGCCGTTTCTTGCGACGCCGCGGCTGCCGCTCCTCCTCGCGGAGGGGCTCCTGGGTCAACTCCTCCATCGCCTCGACCACGGTGTCCTCGTCGTCCAGGTACTCGACGGTGTAGTGCCCGGAGCGAACGGCATGGACGGCTTGCAGGGTGTCGAAGACCTCGAAGGTCAACTCGTCGAACCCGATCGAGCCGTGCAGGTAGCCGAGGAACGAATCGCGCAGCTCATCCACCAGCGTGGAAACGATCTGCTCTTCGTCGGCAGCCACCTCGTTGAGCAGCCGGTCTTCCTGGTCGCTCACCAATCACCCCCTCTCCACGCACGTCCCGTCCCGATGGGGCGAGCACCATGCACCTTGGGTGCCATCAGGGCCACCATCCGATCGGCGCACAGATCCGTTATGCCTACAGCGGCCCCGCACCCGATGACGGGAGCGATCGGTGATGGACGACCAACAGCTCGGAGCACGACGGCCACGCGGGCCACGGCGTCGGGTCAGCACGCTCGGCACCGCGCTCATCGTGCTGGGGTTCCTATTGTTGGGCGCGGCGGCCACGCTGGCAGCCGCCGGTGGACGTCCCGGTGGCACGACCTCGAGCGTGACGCCGCCACCCGACCTCGTCGCCACGCCGGACGCCCCGCTCTCTCCGCCGGTCGTCCAGGCCGCTCCGAGCGCCACCGCGACGCCGTCCCAAGAGACGAGCGCCGCGACGACCACCCCGCCCCCCGCCACGCCTGAACCGTCGCCGACGGCGGTACCGACCCCGACGCCGGTGCCCGACCGCCCGCACGCGACGCAAATCAAGATCCCTGCGATTGGGCTGGATGCACCGATTGTGGAGGTCGGGTACGACCTGGTCGAGATCGAAGGCGTGCAGGTCATCCAATGGCAGGTGGCCGATTACGCCGCCGGGCACCACAGCACGTCCGCCGACCCCGGCGAGGGCGGGAACATCGTCATCGCCGGACACGACGACTGGCGCGGCGAGGTGTTCCGCGATCTGGAGCACGTGACGCTCGGCGATCAGATCACCCTGGTGACGCCCGAGGGCGAGCACACCTACGCCGTCACTGAGATCGTCTACCGCAAGGAAGCGGGGATGCCCATCGCCACCCGGATCGCGACCGGGCAATACTTCGCGCCGATGCCGGAGGAGCGATTGACCCTCGTGACCTGCTGGCCCTACGGCATCGACGACCACCGCCTCATCGTCATCGCCAAGCCGGTGCGCCCGTAGCGACGTCACCCAGCCGCCCCGTTCGACCCCACACGATGAAAACTCGTACAATCTTCGGTCGGGAGGGATCCGGCATCGGGTCGGACCAGACCGAGAAGGAGACGGCGTGTCCCTGACGCTGCCACACACTCTGGCCGGACGCTACCGGCTCACCGCACGTATCGGCGAAGGGAGTTTCGCCGAGACATTTCTGGCCACCGATACGTCGCTTGGGCGGCAAGTTGCCGTCAAGGTGCTGCGTGAGCAGTACGCCAGCGACGTGCGGGTCGCTGCTCGCTTCGAGCGCGAGGCGCGTGCAGCGGCGTCCGTGACGCACCCCAACGTCGTGGATGTCTACGACTACGGACGCGACGGCAACACACTCTACATCGTCATGGAGTGGGTCGACGGCACCGACCTCAAGGACTACATCCGGCGGCGCGCGCCGCTCCCGGTGCCGGAGGCCACGCGACTGATCCGCGAGATCCTGCAGGGACTCGGCGCCATCCACCGGGCGGGGATCATCCACCGGGACGTGAAGTCCCAGAACGTGCTCATCGCCCAGTCGGGAACGGCCAAGCTGACCGACTTCGGCATCGCGCGCGGTGCGCTCGACACGGGGCTGACCGATACCGGTATGGCGCTGGGCACCGCTGCCTACATGGCGCCGGAACAGGCCAGCGGCCAGCAGCTCACGCCCGCCGCCGACATTTACGCCGCAGGCGTCATCCTGTTCGAGATGCTTACTGGGCGGCTGCCGTTCCCGGGCGACAACCCGGTCCAGGTCATGTTTCAGCACGTGAACGATCCGCCGCCGCGCCCGAGCACGCTGAACCCCGATATCCCACCGGGGCTGGAGCTGGTTGTGCTCCGCGCGCTCGCCAAGGATCCGCGCGATCGGTTCCAGTCGGCGGCGGAGATGGAAGCCGCACTCGAACGCACGCCGATCGCGGACGAAGCGACCCGGATCCTCGCCGCCGCTACCGCGCCGGTCTCGGGTGCCGGTGCGACACGCGCCATGCAGCACACCGGCCGGACCGCCCGCGCGGCGCAGCCGCCGGGGTCGCCGCCCCCACCCCGCCGCCGCACGGCCGCTGCGGTCCCGGACCCAACGCCGACCTGGCCGCTGGTGCTCCTGGCCGGGATTCTGATCCTGCTCGGGATCGGCGGGATCGCCCTGCTCGCCATGGGCGACGGCAACGGAGACACCGCGACGACCCCGACAGCGGAGTTGCCGGCGGTGACCACCGCGACACCGGAGCCGACGCCGACCGTTGAGCCGACCCCGACGGTCGAGCCGACGCCGACGGCGACACCGACACCGGAGCCAACACCGACGCCAACACCTGAGCCGACTCCAACGCCGACACCGGAGCCGACACCCACGCCGGAGCCGACTCCGGAGCCGACGCAGGACCCCGGCACGCCGATCGGCAGCCCGGCCCCGGAGGCGCTGGCCCGACCGCTCACCGTCGGCGCGCGGAATGTCGAACTCAGAGGTGAGGACTTCGAGGGCGCACTGGTGCCGGGCGAGGGGTCCAACCGGCAGGGCAACATCCCGGACAAAGCGGCGTTCCTGTTCGGGGGACAGAGCGACTATCACACCGGGACGGCGACGTTTGAGACGCGAGATTCCAATCGTCCCGTCCTCGTCCTCCAGATCACCGGCACCGACGATCTGGCCCAACGCAAGGCGCCGATCAGGATCACCCTCAACGGGCAGCTCGTCTGGGAGGGTGACAACCCGCTGCCCAACGGCGAGTCCGGCGACGCCTACTGGGTCATCCAGGACCGCTCCGTCCTGCGCGACGGCGAGAACCGGCTGGTCATCGCCAACACCTCCCCGAACGGCGACGCCCCCCAGGCGCCCTGGATCCTGCTTGAGCGGGTCACGCTGTTCTATTGATGCGTGATGCGTCATGCGTCATGCGTCATGCGTCATCCGTCATACGTCAACCGTACTGCGTAGTGTGTAGGTCTCCCCTCTCCCCTCGTGTGAGAGGGGCCGGGAGTGAGGGGGACGCATGACGCATGACGTATGACGCATGACGTATCACCCACACCCGCCCGGCCTATGGCACACTAGGCGCGGGATTCGGTGAAGCGCGGAGGACAGGCGGTGTTCCACTTTACGATCGGGATGGACCCTAATATCGCCCGCATCGGGCCGTTCGTGCTGGCATGGCACGGGCTGCTGACGGCCTTCGCCATCGTCCTCGCCGTCGTTGTGATCTACCGTGAATTCGCTCGTCGCGAGCTTTCGCTGGCGAAGTACGACAGCTTGGCGTTCTGGACCATCATCGGCGGCATCCTCGGCGCGCGCCTCTTCTACGTCATCGACCACGCCGGGTACTTCCTCGACCACCCGCTGGAGGCGTTCGCCATCCAGGAGGGCGGCCTGGCCGTCTACGGCGCGGTCATCGGTGGGTTCTTCTCGGTGCTGCTGCTGACACGCATCTTCGGCTATCCCTTCGGACAGGTCATCGACGCGATCGCGCCGGGGTTGATCCTGGCCCAGGCCGTAGGCCGGATCGGCTGTCTGATCAACGGGGACGCCTGGGGCGGGCCAACCGACGGCCCATTTTCGGTCACCTACACCCACCCCGACGCCCTGCTGCCCAGCAGCCTGCACGGCGTGCCAACACACCCCTACCCGATCTACGACATGGCGATGAACCTCGCGATCTTCGGGGTGGTGGTGTGGCTGAACCGCCGGCGCCTCCCGGCCGGGACGACGTTCGCGGTCTTCGCCGCGCTCTACGCCGTCACCCGCTTCGTCATCAGCTTCGTGCGCCAGGAGCGGATCTGGTTCTGGGGGCTGCAAGAAGCGCAAGTGGTGTCGCTGGTCGTGCTGGCCGTGTCCGCAGTGGCGCTGTACATCCTGCTGCGCCGCCAGCCCAGCTCCGAGCCGCTCACGGCGGACTGAGCCTCGTCCCATCCCCGGGCGACGTGTGCGTCAGACGTCGGTCGATGGCATCCTGATCAGGTCCGGGCTCGGCTCCATCGAAGGATCTTGCGGCAAGAACACAAGAACCCCTCTCCCAGCACCCGGTCCCGGTTGGGACGGGTCGGGAGAGGGGGTCGTAGACTGACTGCTGGTCCCGCTATCCCTCGTACCGGCGGAACACGGCGACGGCGTTCTGGCCGCCGAAGCCGAAGGCGTTGGCCATGGCGACGTTGACCTCGGCCTTGCGCAGCGTGTGCGGCACGTAGTCGAGGTCGCACTCCGGGTCCGGCTCATCGAGGTTGATGGTCGGCGGGATCAGGTTATCTCGGATCGCCAGCGCGCAGACAACGCCGGACACCGCCCCCGCGGCACCCACCAGGTGCCCGATCATGCTCTTGGGCGAGCTGATCGCCACGCGGTACGCCGCCTCGCCGAAAACCGACTTGATCGCCTTTGTCTCCGACACGTCGTTGAGCGGCGTGCTCGTCCCGTGCGCGCAGATGTAGTCGACATCCTCGGGAGTGAGGCCGGCGTTGGCGATCGCCTGGCGCATGGCGCGCGCGGCGCCGAGGCCGTCCGGCAGCGGAGCGCTGATGTGGAAGGCGTCAGCGGTGACCGAGCCGCCGGCAAGCTCGCAGTAAATGCGCGCGTCACGGCGCCGGGCGTGCTCCTCGGTCTCCAGCACCATGACCGCGGCACCTTCGCCGAAGACGAAGCCGTCGCGGTCCTTGTCGAAGGGCCGGCTGGCGCGCTTCGGCTCGTCGTTTCGCTTCGAGAGCGCGCCCATGTTCCCGAACGCCGCCACCGCCACGGGGTCCATGCCCGCCTCGGTGCCCCCGGCGATCATCACGTCCACCTCGCCGAGCTGCAGCATGCGCAGTGCGTCGACGAAGGCCTGGGTGCCCGCGGCGCACGCCGCCACCGAGGCCATGACCGGCCCGGTGATGCCGAACGTGATGGAGACCTGGCAGGCCCCCATGTTCGGGGCAAACATCGGGATGAAGAAGGGGCTGACCCGGTTCGGCCCGCGGGTGTGGTGAACGAGCACCTCGCGCGTGAGCGTCTGGATCCCGCCACCGCCGGTGTTGAGCATCACGCCGATGCGCTCGCTGTTGCTCCGGTCAATGGTCAGGCCGGCATCTTCGATGGCCTCCCGCGCGGCCGCGACCGCGAACTGTGCGTAGCGGTCCATCCGGCGCGCGGCCTTGAAGTCCATGTGATCCCTGGGGTCGAAGCCTTTGACCTCGGCTGCAATCTGGACCTCGAGATCGCTTGGATCGAAGGCGGTGATGCGGTCGATTCCCGAGACACCGTCCAGGAGGTTGCGCCAGAACTGCGGATAGCCGATCCCGATCGGCGTGACCGCCCCCAGCCCGGTGACGACGACACGATGCACCCTGATTTCCTCCGATTCCCCGTACTTTACCCCGCGATCCCGAAATCCTTCGGGCTCATTACCTCAACATCGCTCCGAATGCGCCGGATCAACCCGCCCAGCACCTGACCCGGCCCGATCTCCAGGAAGGCGGCCGTGCCGTCGTTGGCCATCTCACGCACCGAGTGGGTCCACTGGACCGGGCGGACGACGTGCGCGGCGATCTCCTTCCGGATCTCGTCGACGGTGGTCATGAAGCGCCCGGAGATGTTCGCCACGACCGGCACCTGGGGCTCACGCAGCGGGATCTTGTTGACCAGCTCCGCCAACTGCTGCGCCGCCCGCTCCATCAGCGGCGAGTGGGACGCAATGGAGATATCGAGCCGCACGACCTTCCGGGCGCCCCGCTGGCGGGCAAGCTCCATCGCCCGCTCCAGGGCCGCATTCTCGCCGGAGATGACCGACTGCCCGGGGCAGTTGTCGTTGGCCAGCACGACAGTCCCGACCTCGGAAGCTTCCTCGCAGATCGCTTGGAGGGCTTCTCGATCCAGGCCGAGGACGGCGGCCATCCCACCCGGCTGGAGGTCTCCACACTCCTTCATCAGCCGGCCGCGCTCCCGCACCAGATGGAGCGCATCGGCGAAGTCGAGGACGCCGGCGGCAACCAGCGCGGTGAACTCCCCGAGGCTGTGCCCGGCGACGAAGGACGGCACGATGGACAGATTGTGCGAGCGCCACCGCTCGCGCAGGGCTTCCAGGTAGGCGAGGCTGACGGTCAGGATCGCCGGCTGGGCATTGATCGTGTCACCCAGCTCCTCCGCCGGCCCGTGAAAGCAGAGTGTGGACAACGGGAACCCGAGGATCTCGTCGGCCTGTTGGAAGATCTTCCGGGCAGCGGCTGACTTCTCGTAGAGAGCCTTGCCCATGCCGACGTACTGGCTCCCCTGCCCGGGGAACACGAACGCGATCCGCTTTGAGATCACGCTCCCAAGGTCCATCGCTCGCCCTACCCCTATCGCCCTATCCACCACCCATCCGCTCACGGCTTGGCCTCAAGCCACAAATGGAGTGCCGCGCGTATCATACCATGGACTTTCCATGTACTTTCACGTGTTCGGCACGCCTTTGTGGTCAACGGAGCCGCAGCGGTGAAAAATCGGTGCCGTAATCGTAGGTGTCCACCCCTTCGAGCCGCTTGAGTGTGTTGACCACGAGGTACGTCAGGGGCGTCGCCACGACCTCGTAGGCAGATTTGACGAGCCAGGCGGTGACCATCAGCGGCAGGAGTTCACCCCCCGGGATGGTCCCCGCGAAGGCGATCGTGATGAAGACCAGTGAGTCCGCCCCCTCGCCGACCAGCGTGGAGCTGATGGTCCGCATCCAGAGCCAGCGCCCCCGCGTCACGATCTTCAGCTTGGCCAGCACCACCGCGTTGAGGAACTCACCCACGAGGTAGGCGGCAAAAGAGCCGGCCAGGAGCCGCGGGGTGAAACCGAGGATGCGCTCGTAAGCCGCCTGACCGTCCCAGATGCTCGCGGGCGGCAGGACCTGGGTGACGACGATCGACCCGACGGCGAGCAGGTTGCACACGAATCCCAGCCAGATGACGAGCCGCGCGCGGCGGAACCCGTACACCTCGGTCAGCACGTCGCCGAAGATGTAGCTCAGCGGGAAGAGCGTAACCGTGCCGGCGGGCACGACCAGCCCGCCGATATCGACCAGCTTCACCGCCACGATGTTGGCCGTGATCAGCGACGTGACGAACAACGCGGCGACCGCCACAAACAGGGCGCTGAAGTGTTCGTCCTTCGTCCGCTCCACCTCGGAACTCCGCCGTCCCATCGTCCCAGCCGGCAACCATGTCGCGGCCGCCCCGCGCGGGGCGGCCGCCGGACGCCGAGAAACCGGGCGATTCCGCCGCTACACGCTGTCTGCCGCCGCGGCCGGGGCGGCCGACGGCACCGGGGGCGCGCCCAGGATCTCGGTGATCTTCTCCTGGCCGATCGTCTCCTCGGCGATCAGTGCCTCGGCCAGCGCGTCCAGCTTGTCGCGGTGCTTGCGCAGCAACTCCTCGGCACGCTCCATCGCCTCGCGGAGGAGTCGCTGGACCGCCTCGTCGGCCCGCTCCAGCGTGGCCTCGGCGACGTCGCGCTCCTGCATGATCTCTCGCCCGAGGAAGACGTGCTGCTCGCCCATCCCCAGGTAGACCGGGCCAACCTCATCGCTCATGCCCCAGAGACCGACCATGCGCCGCGCGAGCAGCGTGGCCTCCTTGAGGTCATTCTGGGCACCAGTCGTCATCTCGTTGAATACGAGCTGCTCCGCTGCGCGCCCGCCCATCATGACGGTCAGGCGGGCGAGGAGATAGGCACGGCTGTAGTTGAAGCGGTCCTCGTCCGGCGCCTGGATCGTCACCCCGAGGGACTGCCCGCGCGGCACGATGCTCACCTTGCGCAGGGGGTCGGTCCCGGGGGAGAAGTGGGCAGCGACCGCGTGGCCGGCCTCGTGGTAGGCCACGACCCGCTTCTCATGCTCGCTCATGATCATGGCCCGCTCGGTGCCGAGCACGATCTTGTCGAGCGCCTCGTCGAAGTCGATGCGCTCGACGATTTTCTTGTTCTTCCGCGCCGCCATCAGCGCCGCCTCGTTGACCAGGTTGGCCAGGTCCGCCCCGGAGAAGCCCGGCGTCGCCGCGGCGATCCCCTCGAGATCCAGGTCGTCCGCCACCGGGATGCCCCGCGTGTGGATGCGAAGGATCGCCTCGCGCCCGCGGCGGTCGGGGAGCCCGACCGTCACCTGCCGGTCGAAGCGGCCGGGTCGCAGCAGCGCCGGGTCGAGCACGTCCGGCCGGTTGGTGGCCGCGATCACGATCACGTCCTGGTGTGCCTCGAAGCCGTCCATCTCCACGAGCAACTGGTTCAGCGTCTGCTCGCGCTCGTCGTTCCCGCCTCCGAGCCCGGCGAAGCGCTGCCGGCCCACGGCGTCCAGCTCATCGACGAACATGATCGACGGGGCAGATGCCTTGGCCCGCTCGAACAGGTCACGGACCCGGCTGGCACCGACGCCGACGAACATCTCGACGAACTCGGACGCGCTGACACTGAAGAAGGGCACGCCGGCCTCCCCGGCCACCGCGCGTGCCAGCAGCGTCTTCCCCGTCCCGGGCGGGCCGACCAGCAGGATACCCCGCGGCAGCCGCGCGCCGATGGCGTGGTACTTCATCGGGTTGCGCAGGAAGTCGACGACCTCCGATAGCTCGGCCTTCGCCTCCTCCTCCCCCGCCACGTCGGCGAAGGTCACGCGCGGGCGCTCCGCGTCGTAGACACGCGCCTTGGAGCGGCCGAAGCTGAAGACGTTCTGCTGCCCGCGCGACATGCTGCGGCCGAGGTAGACCATCAACCCGATGAAGAGAAAGAGCGGCACGATGGTGGCGAGCAGGCTGGGCCAGACGGAGCCACCCGACTGGTCGATCTTCACGGTGACCCCGTGACTCTGCAACAGGGGCACCAGATCGGCCTGGCTGTTCTCCGGGATGGTCGTCTGGAATTGCGTGCCCGTTCGGATCTCACTCGGGCTGGTACCGGGTGGCGGAGACTCGCCGGGCCCGAGCACTTGATCGCCCGCGAGGCGCACCTGCTCCGCGAAGGTGCCGGTCACCTGCTGGCCTCGGATCGTGACGCTGGAGACGTTGTCGACCTCGACCTGCTGGATGAACGCTGAGTACGGGACGTTCAGCCGTGCGCCACCCGACGGCCAGAAAAAGGTGTAGACGTTCCACAGCGCCAGCGCGATTAACGCCACCCAGAGAATCCAGGTGGGAAACCTCGGCCGGCCCTGGGCAGGCGGGCGGGGTTCGCCGGGGCCCGGCGGCCCCGGGCGGTTGGTGGGCTCTCTCATGCTACTGGAATGCCTTCCTCGATGCGTTGGACCAGGTTGGTCTGATCACGACGGACCCCGCAAGCGGTCGATGCCCAATACACGTTTGCCTGTGGGCATCGCACCCTCGGTGCCATCCAATGTACTTATTCTACCGGTTTGGAACTTTTTGTGTCGTCGCGGGGCTGCGGCGGTGCCCCCCTGTCATATGCCAAACCGCACGAGGCAGCCGCTGGTGGACGGCTGCCTCGCACGTGAGGAGGAGATGAGTCTGGTGTGCTGAGTTGGACCCCGGAGTGTTGACCCGGCTGGGATCCCACACCTCCGGGTACCCCTATTCTGACCCTAACAAGGCGATTTGTCCAGACCAGAGTATGGGAGAATTGTCAGAGTCCCGATGGGCCGTTGAACGTACTGGCACGATCCGCTGCGAGCGGCGATCATTATGGGCGACGTTGCGGAGCTTCCTGCGGCGTGGATCCGGCCATCGCGGTGGACAGGCACGAAAGGGTGAGGGGAGAGCGGCATGGTGCTCGGAGAAGCGTTTCACCGGCGGGCGGCCAAGCTGCTGAGCGAGCGGCTCACCACGCTCGAGAAGCACGCTGCCCTGCTCTTCGATCCAGCCAACATTCGATACGTGACCGGCCTCCGCTTCCTTCCGACCGATCGGCCGCTCGCGGCCTGCGTCTGGGCTGACGGCAGCGCGGCCCTCTTCGTGCCGCAGATGGAAGCCGAACATCTGTCGAGCGGATGGGTGACCGACGTCCGCTGGTACGCCGAGTACCCGGCAGAGGAGCCACCGGTCCGCTGGATGGCCCGTGAGGCGGGCGGGCCGCTCGTCGTCGATACCGCCGTGAGCGCGCGGGACTGGAGGGCGATCGCGGAGGAGGTCGAAGAGGTCGAACTGCTCGACCCGGTCGCGGAGCAGCGGGTGGTGAAGTCCCCGGCTGAGATCGCCCTCATCGAGCGCGCGGCGGGCTACGCCGACATGGCGCTGGAGCGGGCCTTCGCGCGCCTGACGACGGGTAGCACCGAGCAGGACGTGCTGGCTGAGATCATCTCCGTCGTCGACGGCATCATGCGCCAGGATCTCGGCGACGACTACGACCTCCCCGGACCGGGCATCACCGGGTCGCTCCTGAGCGGCACCCGCACGACCATGCCGAACGCACCGACGAGCAACCGCGCGCTGACTCGCGGCGACTGCGTCGTCGTGGAGTTCACCGCGAATGTCGCCGGCTACCACGCGCAGGCGGGCTGCACCTTCTTCGTCGGCGACCCGCTGCGCGATGTGGTCCGCTGGGTGGAGAGCTCGATCATCGCCCAGAACGCCGCGCTCGAAGCGATGACGGTGGGGGCGACGGCGGAGTCGGTCGATCTGGCCGCTCGCCGGGCGCTGGAGCGACTGGGGCTCGGCACGAACATCCGGCACCGGACCGGTCACGGGATCGGCCTCAGCCCGATCGAGGCACCCTATCTCACCCGTTCCCAGACGACGGCGTTGGTTCCTGGTATGGTGCTGGTAGACCGCCCTGGCGTCTACATCCCCGGACGCATCGGTGCCCGGAATGCTCGAACCGTGGTCATCGAGGCCGACGGCCCCCGGGTGCTCAACCCCCGGATTGACCGCTGGGATAAGATGGAGTCGCGGCTGAAGGAGTTCTAACGCGCGCCGTGGATTCCAGAGCGCCGCGCTTGGTCGATGGCAGCAGCGGGCACGGCCCGTCAACCTGCTCGGATGGGAGCGCAGTGTGAACGAGCGGATCGGCGTCTTCGTCGCCTGGCCCTACGCCAATGGCGACCTCCACCTTGGGCACGTGGCGGGGGTCTACCTGCCGGCAGACATCTTCGCCCGGTATCACCGCCTGCGGGGCAACCGGGTGCTCATGGTGAGCGGCAGCGACGCACACGGCACGCCGATCACCGTCTCCGCCGAGCGGGCCGGGGTGTCCGCGCGCGAGTTCTTCGAGCGCTACCACCGCCGCTTCCTGGAGAGTTTCATCGGGCTGGGCATCAGCTTCGACCTCTTCACCCATACCGACACCGAGAACCACGCCGCGGTATCCCAGGACATCTTCCGCGTGCTCTACGAGCGGGGGTTCATCCACACCGAGGCGATGGCCCAGCTCTACTGCGAGACCGACCAGCGCTTCCTGCCCGACCGCTACGTCGAGGGCACCTGCCCCCACTGCGGCTACCCGAACGCACGGGGCGACCAGTGCGACAATTGCGGGCGCACCCTCGACGCCACGGAGTTGATCGACCCGCGCTGCAAGCTCTGCGGCAGCCGGCCGGTCGTCCGCGAGACGGAGCATTTCTTCTTCGACCTGCCGGCCTTCGAATCGCGCCTGCTCGAGTACATCGGCCGTCAGGAGCACTGGCGCCCCAACGTCCAGCGCTTCGTGGAGAACTATCTGCGCGGCGGGTTGAAGGCTCGCCCGGTCACGCGCGACATCGAGTGGGGCATCCCGGTGCCGATCCCCGGCTACGAGCACAAGGTGATGTACGTCTGGTTCGAAGCGGTGATCGGCTACCTGTCGGCCAGCATCGAGGCGACTAAGAACCGGGGCGATGAGCACGCCTGGGAGGCCTGGTGGACCGACCCCGCCGCCCGTGGCTACTACTTCATCGGCAAGGACAACATCCCATTCCACGCCATCATCTGGCCGGCCGAGCTGATGGGCTACGATGAGCGGCTGAACCTACCGTTCGACATCCCGGCCAGCGAGTTCTTGAACCTGGAGGGGCAGCAGTTCAGCACCAGCCGCAACTGGGCGGTCTGGCTCCCCGACTACCTGGAGCGGTACGCCCCGGACCCGCTCCGCTACTACCTAACCGCGATCGCGCCGGAGACCGGCGACAGCGAGTTCACCTGGCGCGGGTACGTCGAGCGCAACAACAACGAGCTGGTCGCCGCCTGGGGCAACTTGGTCAACCGCGTGATCAGCTTCGCCGTGCGCCACTGGGACGGCCGCGTGCCGGAGCCGGGCCAACTCGACTCACGTGACACCGAACTGCTCGACCGGATCGCGGCCGGGTTCGACACGGTCGGGTCACTCTACGGGCGTGCCGAATTCCGCGCCGCGCTGCGCGAGACGATGTCCCTCGCACGCGAGGTCAACCGCTACCTCGACGATGAGGCGCCCTGGTTCCAGATCAAGGAGGACCGCGAGGCGGCCGGAACCACGATCTTCGTCGCCCTGCGCGCGATCGACTCGTTGGCCACGCTCTTCGCCCCGGTGCTGCCCTTCACCAGCGCCGAGGCGAAGCGCTTCCTTGGCCAGGAGGATCCGCTCTTCGGCGATCTTCAGATCGAGCGCTTCGATGAGCGCGAACGGTCCCACGAGGCACTGGTCTACCAGCCCCTCGCCTCCGAGGGGAACGTCGACCGCTGGGTGCCGAGCACGCTCTCGCCCGGCCAGCCCCTGGCGCGTCCGCGTGTGCTGTTCCAGAAGCTGGACGAAAGCGTCATCGAGGAGGAGCGCGCCCGCCTGGAGCACGCGAGCGGCACGACCACAGCGGCGAAGGAGTAGCCTCCGGAGCGAGTGCCGGTCCGGCTGGTCCAGACCGTCAGATCAGCGGGCGCACCAACCCCGCGTCCCAGATCCTCGGCGGACGCGGGGGCACACGGCTTTCCCGAGGAGGTGGCGACATGGACACCGACGGCCGGCACCGCTTCTACATCACCACCTCGATCCCCTACGTCAACGCCGCGCCACACCTCGGCCACGCACTGGAGTACATCCAGACCGACGCCTTCGCCCGCTACCACCGGCTCATCGGCGACGACACCCGCTTCCTGACCGGAACCGACGAGAACAGCCTGACGAACGTCCTGGCCGCCGAGCGGGAGGGGATCCCGGTCGCGGAGCTCGTCGACCGCAATGCCCAGGCGTTCCACCGCCTCACCGAGTACCTGCACATCTCCAACGACGACTTCATCCGCACCGCCGCCGAGCCGCGTCACATCGAGGGCGCGCAGAAGCTCTGGGCGGCGTGCGACCGGGCGGGAGACATCGACAAGCGCTACTACGCCGGGCTCTACTGCGTCCTCGGCGAGCAGTTCTATACCGAGGAAGAGGCCCCGGACGGCCTCTGTCCCGAGCACCACATCCCGTTGGAGCTGGTCGAGGAGGAGAATTACTTCTTCCGCCTCTCCCGGTACCAGGACGCCTTGGCGCGCGCCATCGACTCCGGCGGGCTGCGCATCATCCCCGAGACACGCCGGAACGAGGTCCGCGCATTCATCGCGCGCGGCCTGGAGGACTTCAGCATCTCCCGCACGCGCGCACGGGCCCGCGGCTGGGGCATCCCCGTGCCGGGCGATCCCAACCAGGTGATGTACGTCTGGTTCGATGCGCTGGCGAACTACATCACGGCGCTCGGCTACGCACACGACGCCGAGCTCTACCGGCGCTACTGGGTGGAGAACCCCGACCGGGTCCACGTCATCGGCAAGGGCATCCTCCGCTTCCACGCCGTCTACTGGCCGGCCATGCTGATGTCCGCCGGGGAACCGTTGCCGACGACCATCGTCGTCCACGGCTACCTCACCATCGGCGGCGAAAAGATGAGCAAGTCGCTCGGCAACGTGGTCGACCCGGCCGAGCTGACGGCACGCTACGGCGCCGACGCGGTGCGCTACTGGATGCTGCGCGAGGTGCCGCCCACCGAGGACGCCGACTACACCGACGAGAAGCTCGAGCGACGCTACAACGCCGACCTCGCCAACGACCTGGGCAACCTGCTCAACCGCACCGTCAGCATGATCCAGCGCTACCGGTCGGGCGTCGTACCCACACCCGCTGAGCCGGTCGCCACCGATGAGGACCTGGAAGCGGTCGCCGCGGGACTCTCCGGCACGATCGAGCAGACGATGGGCCGGGATTTCGACCCACAGGCGGCACTCGCAGCCATCTGGGATTTGGTCGTCCGCGCCAACCGGTACGTGGAGGAGACCTCCCCGTGGAGCCTCGCCAGGGCCGAGCGGGGCGGCGACGCGATCGCCACGACGCGGCTCGACACCGCGCTGTACCACCTGGCTGAGGCCCTGCGGATCATCGCCCAGGCGCTCCGGCCGTTCCTGCCCGACACCGCAGCGCGCATCGCCGAACAAATCGGCGTCGCGCTGGACGCACGCTCTTGGCCCGCGGCGCTCACCTGGGGCCAGCTTCCACCCGGAACCCAGGTCAGCGAGCCGCACCCGATCTTTCCGAGACTTGAGGGGTGATGTGTGGTGCGTCATACGTCATGCGTCACCCGTAACGTGTATTGCGTAGCGCGTACTGCGTATCTCTCCCCTCTCCCCTGGTGGGAGAGGGGCCGGGGGTGAGGGGGATGGATGCCGACGTTGATCACCTGGAACCTACCACCCGGGGCGGCCTTGGTCGCCGGGGACGACTGGCTCCCCGCGATGCTCGCCGCGCGCCTGCCGGGCGGGGAGGTTGTCGAGGACCGGGCTGAGGCGACGGATACGCCGGTCATCGTGGCCGCACGGGGTGCGCTGGGCGCGGTGGCCGACGAGGCGTTGGCGGAGGCGCGCGTCGTCGTGCTCCTCGACCCGGACGAAGGGGAACGGCTACGCGCGGTGCACCGGCTCGCGGGCCGGAACGGCACGCGGCTGGAGGTCATTCCTTCGCTCGCGACCCTGACAGCGGCCGAGCACACCATGCTTCTCATCCTTGCGCTCAGCCGCCGCCTGTTCCACGCCTACTCCGACCTGGTATCTGGAGAGCGGCGACCCAACCTCCACCGGTCCGACCGGGGACAGGGTACGCGGAACTGGGTCGGCATGGAGTGGCCGGAGCCGATTGCCGGGAAGACGCTGGGCATCGTGGGGCTCGGGCGTGTCGGAGAAGCGGTCGCGGCGCGGGCCAAGGCGTTCGGCATGCGCGTAATCTACTATGACCGGGAGCGGAAGCCGGCCGCCGAGCGGCGCTGGGGCGTGCAGTACCGGCGCTTCGACCAGCTCCTCCGCGAATCCGACATCGTCAGCCTACACCTGCCCCTTACGCCCGAGACGACCCGCCTGCTCGACGCGCCTGAGCTGGCGCTGATGCGCCCGAATGCCTACCTCATCAACACTGCGCACGGCGGGCTGGTCGACGAAGGCGCCCTGATCCGCGCGCTGCGCCAGAGAGACATCGCCGGGGCTGGACTGGATGTCTTCGCCTACGAGCCGATCGCTCCGGACAGCCCGCTCCTGGCCCTCGACAACGTCGTGCTCACCCCGCACATCGCCGGCGCCAGCGACGACGCCGTTCGCCGCGCCTTCGTGGAGCGCGCAGCGCAGGTGCTCCTCAGCGAGGCGGGGTAGGGCGTCATACGTCATACGTCATACGTCATGCGTCACCCGTCGTGCGTACTGCGTATTCCGTCCTCTCCCCTCTCCCACCAGGGGAGAGGGGTCGAGGGTGAGGGGGACGTATGACGTATGACGTATGACGTATGACGCATCCCTCACCACTCCTCGCCCAGCGCGCGGGTGAGGGCGCCGAGGTCGTAGTAGCTGGACTGCTCGACGATCAGGCCGTCGCGCACGAGGTAGAAGGCGGCCATCGGTTGGGCGATGCGGCGGCCCTGCTCGGTCGCAACCGTGGTCATCTCGACGGCGACCCGCTCGCCGTCGGCAATGATCGAGCGGACGGCGGTCCACATGTCGGGCCAGCGTGCCTCGCTGTATTCGAGCACCAGCCGGAGCTGCTCCTTCCCACGCACCTCCTGACCGTCGAGCTCGCGCCCCGGTGCCCACACGACGATGTCGTCCGCACAGTATTCAAGCGCCTCGTCGATATCACCCCGGTTGAGCGCCGCGATCGACGCCCGCACGACGTCGACCGGCGACGTGGCGCGTTCGTCCATCCCGCTGGGACCTCCCTCGCCTCCCGGCTAAACCACTACCCAAACCCGGGGGGATGGTACCACGCACGGCATCCACAATCCGGCCTGTGTTCGGCTCTAGGCGCATGGTACGATCGGGCTGGATTGATCCGCTTGGGCGAGGGAGTGGAGCGCGTATGGGCACCGATCCCCACGAGACGCCAATCTATCTCGACTACAACGCCACCACGCCGGTACTGCCGCAGGTGCGCGATGCCCTGCTTCCGTTCCTCGACACGCACTTCGGCAACCCGTCGAGCGATCACCCGTACGGCCGGGCAGCGGCAAAGGGGGTCCAGCGTGCCCGCCAGCAGGTGGCTGACCTTCTCGGCTGCGCGGCCGACGAGGTCGTCTTCACCAGCGGCGGGAGCGAGTCCGACAACTGGGCCCTCATCGGCCGGGTCTGGGCAACCGGGAGCGACCGGGCGCATGTCGTCACCACCATCGTGGAGCACCCGGCCGTGCTGAATACCTGTCGCTTCCTGGAGCGTCGCGGGGTGGCCGTCACCTACCTGCCGGTGGATGGGACCGGGCAGGTGGACCCGGACGACGTGCGCCGGGCGCTCCGGCCGGAGACGGTCGTCGTCTCCGTCATGCACGCTAACAACGAGGTGGGCACCCTCCAGCCCATCGGCGAGATCGCGGCCATCTGCCGGGAGGCCGGAGTGCCGCTGCACACCGACGCGGCTCAGAGCGTGGGGAAGGTTGCGACCCGGGTCGACGACCTGGGTGTGGACATGCTGACGATCGCCGGGCACAAGCTGTACGCGCCCAAGGGGATTGGTGCCCTCTACGTCCGGCGCGGCACGGCACTGGAGCCGCTCATCCACGGCGCGGGGCACGAGGGGGGCCGCCGCGCCGGCACCGAGAACGTGCCGTGGATGGTTGCGCTGGGTGCCGCCGCGGCGCTGGCAGGCGCGACGCTCGAGGGCGAGGCAGCGCGCCAGCGGGCGCTGCGCGACCGGTTGCACCGCCTCCTGGAGGAGAAGGCCGGCGGCGTGACGCTCAACGGCCACCCGACCGCCCGGCTCCCGAACACGCTCAACGTCCGCTTCGCCGGGATCGACGGGAACGCGCTCCTGGCCGCCGTGCCCGAGGTCGCGGCCTCGACCGGTTCCGCCTGCCACGCCGGAGAGACCGAGCCGTCGGCCGTCTTGCTGGCGATGGGGATCCCTCCGGAAGAGGCCGTCGGGGCGGTGCGCCTCAGCCTCGGACGGCTGACGACCGAGGACGAGGTCGACCGCGCGGCCGAGGCGTTGGCCGCGGGCGTCGCCCGGCTCCGTGCGCGTGGAGGAATGTAGGATCGCCGTGGTCTTCCGTCACCGGGTACCAGACCCTGCGCTCCACATCGTGAGCTTCGATCTGGTCCGTAAGTTCCCCGCGCCGCTCGCGTGGCAGGTGGCCGCCGCCACGCACGGCGTGCGGGTCGTCTGGCTGGTGGACGACTGGCAGGTCCGCTCCAGCTACCACCACCCCGCGTCGCGCGCCATCTACGTCAACACGCGCGGCACGTCCTGGTACCAGACGGCACTGACGTACGGTGCCGCGACCTATGTTGAGGCGGTGACCCTCTGGTTCCTGCACGAGCTGGGGCATGCCGCGCACCGGCACGAAGGGGATCGGCGCCGGGCGCTGCGCCTGGGCAAGGACGACCCGCGCGAGGTCCAGGCCTGGCACTTCGCCCTGGCGTTCCGCGCGACCCAGCGCGACAAGTGGCAGCGGCTGGTGGACGCCTACGCGGCGTGGTACAGCACGTATCAGCACCGCCGGAAAGACTGGCCGGACGATCTGGCGGAAGCGCGAGCCGCGGGATGGCCCGAGAAACCGTACCGCGGCTGGCCCGCTCTGGGGAACGAGCCGGTCGACGTCAGCTCGCGGCCGGGGCCAGCGTGATCGTCATCTGCCCCTCTTGCAACGTCACGGACTCGACCGCCACGCCGGACCGATCCAGCCCGTTGCGGAGCTGGTCGTTCAACGCCGACTCCAGCGGGGCGACGGGGATGATCCACCCCAGTGGTCCGGTGATCCGCCCATTGGTGAGCTGCACCTCACCGTCGGCCACCACCACCTGGCCCTCGTAGCGCCCACTCAACCCGAAGGCGCGCAGGTCGATGGCGAACGCCTCGGGCGTGATCTGCACCTGAACGCTTTCCAGCGGCCGGATCCGATCCCGGTTCGCCTCGATCCGCTGGTTCAAGTCCTCCTGGGTGACGGTCACCTGGCGCGTTCCTGGAGACGGGGTAGGGACGGCTACCACAGCGGGCGCCGCGGGCTCCTCGGACGACTGCGATGCCGCCGGGCTCAGCCGTTCCGTGATCGTGCGGGCAACATAGGGGCGAACCACGCCGGAGAAGGTCGCGAACCCGGCCAGGACGAGGACCACGGTCAGAACCATGACAGCCAGGCAACCGAGAACGCGCCGGCCGACGCCCGGGCCGCGCTCCCATTCGCGGTACTGGGTCCGCGCCTGCACGGTCGCCACCGGCCGCGCCCGCTGGCTCCTGGCATACGCGCGGCGCGTAAACGGCTGGCCGCAGCGTGCGCACCGGTGGGTGCCTAGCGGTTGGTCCGCCCCACAGCGGGGACAATACATGATGAACAATCCCTCCCGGCTGCATCGCGGTCCCCGGCCCGCTGACGCATGGCGCAGGCCGCCGCGTCGTGGCTCTCGATTGTACCCGCCCCGTCCAGGCCGCCCCAGGTGGGACTCCTCCGACCCGCCGCCAGGCGGCTGGCGGCAGCGCTCTTCAGTGAAACGAGGCAAACCCCGCATCTGGTATCATCCGACCCACCCGGAGCGCCGCCCACTCTGCCATCATGAACGCTTCTGACAAACCCAACGTGACACAGGTTTGCCCGTCTGTCACCGAGGAGGAGAGGGCATGTCATGAGCGATCGATCCGGTTGGTTTCCCTATGACCCGAGCCGCGACCCCGATGCCGGAAACCCGGCTCACCAGGGTCGGGTGGTTCGCCTCGGCGCGATCTGTGACTTCGCGACCGGTGCTCCTGAGACGGGACCGTCGCAGAGCTTCACGGTCTGGGAGTTCGTGGAGCTGGAGGATGGGCGGCATGTCGTCCTGCGTGAGCTCGGATGGACCATGAGCTCGGTGCTCGCGCTCGTGGAGCTGGAGGACGGGCAGCGAGTCGTTCTCGAGAATGTGGCCCCCGCCCGCACGGGCTTGACAGCCGAAAAGATCCGACAGGACGTGCTGAACGTCGTGCTTCCGGACGACGACGAGGAAGCGCGCAGGGAGCCCCACCCGTGGGAGTGGCTCGCTGAGCTGGCGACGCAGCAGGGCATCGCCGTGACCGCCGACGAGCTAAAGGCGCTCCCCTACGACGTCATCCTCAGCAAACGATTGCGCGAGTGGCTAGAGACTCCCTGAGGCGGCGGCCCTCCCGGCACGGTGCGGCCGTCACTGGCATGGGGCAGGACCACGCGCAGCACACCGCCATCCCCTCGCGACCGCGGCGCTCCCTCCGCTCCTGCTGCGCGCGTGATCACCAGAATCACGGCTGCGATTGCCAGCGTCGGGATGCTGCGGTAGAATGGCGATACGGCAACGACCGGCTCAAGCGGACGAGGAGCGTATGATGTCTGAATCCGTATTGAGCAATGCACGCCTTCGGGGAATCCTGGTGCGTGCGCTCATCATTCTGCTCGCGTACTTTCTGGTGATCGGCATCATTCTCCCGTCCTTCTCCCGCGAGACTCCCTCGACCCCGGGACCAACACCAACGGTTGGCGTGCCCGCGACCCGCTGAGCCCTGCACCAGGAACAACGGCCGGGGCCCTCCTGGTCCATGTTCGCGCGGCACAACGTGACCGCCGGGACGCCGCGTGGCCCGCTCAACTCGTCGAGAGACAATCCCACTCGTTCGCAGTCGTGTAGGACGCCGGTGGCCACGAGCGGGGGTGGCTCGCGCCGGAACCCGAGCGGAACCGGCGTGGACTTGATCGCGAGCTTGCAGCGACTGAGGCCCGTCGAGATTGGGCACGCGATCGAGCGCGATAGGCTCGATCGGTCTGCGCGTCATCTTGGAGGATCGAGCCAGACTCAACGGAAGGGAGAAAGCGCAGCCATGAAGCAGCCGGCAGTCGAACGGGTGCGGGCGGCGCTGGCGGCCGTCGGGGTGGACGCGGAGGTTGTGGAGTTTGCCGAGAGCACGCGCACCGCCGCGGAGGCAGCGGCCGCCATCGGCACCACCGTGGAGCGGATTGTCAAGTCGCTCGTCTTCCTGGCCGGGGATGAAGCGATCCTCGTGCTGGTTTCGGGCATCAACCGGGTAGACACCCGCAAGCTCTCGGAGGCGACCGGCCGACCCGTGAAGCGCGCCGACGCTGACCAGGCACGAGCGGCGACCGGCTACGTCATCGGCGGCACGCCGCCGATTGGGCATCCGGCCCCGTTGCCAACCTACATCGACGCCGACCTCCTTGCCTACGACATCGTCTGGGCCGCGGCGGGTACGCCCAACGCCGTCTTCTCCATCACCCCCGGCGACTTGCTGCGCATTACCGGCGGCCAGGTGCTCGACGTGCGCGTGGACGACGCGGCGAGCTAGCCTCAGGGAGTCGAGCGATGAGCGCCGGACCGGCGGGCGGATGCCGGCCAGGTCGCGGTCCTGTTCCGGCGTCGGGCGCGCAGAACGAGGAATAGGACGTCGCGCGGGTCCGTTTCCTGGGGTACAACTACGCGTACGCGGGCGGTCGTAGGCGACTCGCGAGGGGTGAGGGGAGAGCGGGTGAGAGCCACCCATCTGGTGCAACTGCTGCTGCTGTCGGCGATCTGGGGGTCATCCTACGCGCTGATCAAGATCGCCGTCGCCGGGATCAGCCCGCTGACGCTGGTCGCGGGACGACTGGTGCTGGGTGCGGCCCTCCTCCTCGTGACCGCCCGGGTGCTGGGCCTCCGCCTACCCCGCGAGCGCACGCAACTGCTGCACCTGAGCGTGATGGCAGTGACCGGCAACATTCTGCCCTTCCTGCTCATCGCTTGGGCTGAAGAGCGCATCTCCTCCAGTCTCGCCTCGATCCTGAACGCGACGACGCCCTTCTTCACCCTGCTCCTCGCGGTGTCGGTCCTGCGCACGGAGCGCCTCACGCTCGGTAAGGTGGTGGGGATCGTCGTCGGCTTCACCGGGGTTGCGATTCTGACCGGTGCGGATCTGACCAACCTCGGCTCCGCCTCCGGACAGGGGGTGCTCGCACTCCTCGCCTCGAGCGCCTGCTACGGGCTGGGATTCGCCTACGCCCGCCGCTACGTGCGCGGGGAGCCGATTGCGATCAGCGCGACGCAGCTCGCGATCGCCGCGATCCTCCTGGCGCCGGTCGCCATACTCTTCGGCGACGTCACCGCAACGCACCTTACCCCCGCGAATGCCGCCGCCTGGATCACGCTCGGCCTATTCCCGACCGGGGTTGCGTACATCCTCTACTACCGCCTCATCGCCGGGGTGGGCGCGACGCGTGCGTCCTATTCCACCTACATCATCCCGATCGTCGGGGTGACGTGGGGCTGGCTGCTGCTGGACGAAGCGCTGGGGCTCGACGCGCTCCTCGGCATCGCGGTGATCTTCCTCGGCCTCGCCATCGCCAGCGGTCGCCCCCGCACTGCGGCGCAGCCCGCGCCCGCCCCACGGGCACGCGAGACGCGGGGCTAGCGAACCGCGCGGCAGCGCGGCGGATTCGGCTGCACCGTAGTTCGTGGACGGGGCCGAAGTTGGGACGCGAGGTGGGTGGCGCCAAGGATCCGGCACCCCGGGCACGCGCCGAGCGGGCAGAACCCAGCGGAGGGGTGTGAATCCCATCTCAGCCCGCTTCAGCGCAACCGCACAGCGGCCTCACGGCTGTCGGCGCTTCTCCATGAGGCCGAGCCCGGTCCGGCGCGCGTCGCGCCGAGGAACCGGGTCTCCGGATCTATGGGAGCGTGAGGATCTCCGGGCCGTTGTCGGTGATGGCGACGGTGTGCTCGAACTGGGCGGCGAGGCTGCCGTCCAGAGTGACCACGGTCCACTGGTCATCGAGCGTGCGCCATTCAGGGGCGCCCGCCGAGATCATCGGCTCGATCGTCAGCACGAGGCCCGGGCGGAGAACCGGCCCTTGCCCCGGCTTGCCGTAGTGCGGCAGCAGCGGGTCCTCGTGGAGCTTTCGTCCGATGCCATGCCCGTACAAGTCGCGGATCACGGAGAAGCCGTTGCTCTCGACGTGCTGCTGAATGGCGGCGGAGATATCGGTCAGGCGATGGCCGGCGCGGGCCTGGGCGATGCCGATCTCCAGCGATTCGCGGCAGACATCGAGCAGCCGCTGCGCCTCGGGGTCGATCTGCCCGACCGGCACGGTGATGGTCGCGTCGCCGTAGTAGCCACGGTAGCGGGCACCGACGTCGATGCTGATGATGTCGCCCTCCTGCAAGCGCCGCGGGCCGGGGATGCCGTGCACGACCTCTTCGTTGATCGACGCGCAGATCGTAGCGGGGAAGCCGCGGTAGCCCTTGTACGCCGGGGTCGCGCCCGCGTTCCGTATGTACCGCTCCGCAATCTCATCGAGCTCCGCCGTCGTCACCCCTGGGCGAACCGCCTCCGCGACGAGCGCCAGCGTGTCGGCGACGATCTTTCCGGCCGCACGCATCGCCGCGATCTGCTCCCGCTGCTTCAAGACCATCCGCACTCTCGCAACCCTCGTCAGCCGGCGGGACCACGATCCCGCCCCACGCCATGACCCGGTCAACCCAACCATTCTATCACGGTCCATTTCCGCCTCGGCTTGGATCACATCCAAGCAGGAGGCTCGCGCGTAAGCGTCCTGAAGGGCGCGAGCCTCGCGCGAAGTTGGGAGCTCGGGCGGCGGCGCCCCGCCGGGCCTGATATCGAGAGGGGATCACTGGATGAAACGCGCCGTGGTAGCTCTGGCGTTGGGAACCCTCCTGGCCCTTCTGGCCTTCGCGCCGGTCGGTGCCCAGGACGAGATCACGGTCACGATGAACGCGCAGAACGACTCCGGTGAGTCAGGGACAGCCACCCTGACCGCCATGGGAGATCAGACGCGGGTAGTGCTGAACCTGACCGGCGCGCCGGCAGGGCCGCAGCCCGCCCATATTCACATGGGCACCTGCGCCAACCTCAATCCACAGCCCGAGTACCCGCTGACCAACGTTGAGAACGGGCAGTCGGAGACGGTGGTGCCGGTGGCGCTGGCGAGCTTGATGAACGGGAACTTCGCCATCAACGTGCACCGGTCCCCGGAGGAAGTCCAGGTCTACGTCTCGTGCGGCGACATTCCGGCCGCGGCCCAGGTCGCGCCGACGACCGGCAGCCCCCGTACGGGGATGTCCGGCTCCTTGGCGGCTGGTGTGGCGCTCCTCGGCGTCGTCGTCATCGGCGGTGGCGTTCTGATGCGCCGCCAGGCGACGCGGTAATCAGGTAGGTACGTGCGAGGCGGGCGCGCCGATCGGCGCGCCCGTCGAAAAGAGAAGGAACGTATGGCTAGAGGTCTGGAGACCTTGCGTCTGACGCGACGCCGCGCGTTCGGTCTGCTGCTCGTCCCGATCGGCCTCGGTGTTGCCGCGTGCGGCGGCGGCTCGGCCGGCAACACGTCTGCAGCAGGCAGCGCGACGACGCCGACCGTACCGGCCACAGCGACGACCGAGCCGACGGCGGCGCCAGCCCCGACCGCGACCGCAGCGCCGACCGAGGACACGTCGTCCGCGGCCACCCCGGCGCCGGAGCCGACCGAGACGGCACCGGACGTGGTCGCTGTCCAGGTTGTGGACTTCGCCTTCGACCCGCCGACTATCACCATCCCTGTCGGAACGACGGTCGAGTGGACGAACGTCGGCCCCACCCAGCACAACGTCGTCAGCAAGGACCGCATCTGGGAATCGCCGATCCTGGAGGCAGGCGGGACCTTCCGGTTCACGTTCGAAGAGCCAGGAACGTACGCGTACTGGTGTACGCTCCACCCAACCATGCTGGGCTCCGTCACCGTTCAGTGACGCCAAGCACTCCTCCAATTCCCCCGGTGGCCGGCGATGGTTCTCCATCGCCGGTCGCCGTTTGTGCGGGCCACGCGGTCGCTGCCCCTCCATTACTGGGACCATGGCACGTCCGACGGTGGGCGCCGCTGGTGACGGAATCGGCGTCGTCACGTACAATCCCACGGAGAAACGGAGGGCGCCGTACCGACTACCGGTGCGGCGGGTGACCCAGAAGTGGAGAGGTGGGCGGAGGCGATATGGTGCGACTGTTCGGACGACGGCGAACGGCGGAGCCGTACCGGCATGTCCGCGAACGTCCGACGACGCCCGGTGCCTGGCTCATCACCCTGCGCTCGGTGCCGCGCCACTTCAAAGCGCTCCGGGAAGCCATCGAGTCGACGGGCGACGCGCACGTCTGGTTCGGCGAGGAGCTGACCTACATCCGCGGCAAGGGCGTGTGCACCTTCCGGGTCGAGGTGACCGGGTTCACCTGGCTGGAGGCGCTTTACCGGCGCTGGGCGGAGCTGGAGCGCGCCGATGCCTTCCCCTTCGACATCGACCTCTATCTCCACAACACCCAGTGGGCCGCCAGCCTGCGTGAGAGCACGCCGGAACAGATCGAGGAGATCATCCGGTCCAACGCCCCGACCTACCAGCCCGCCGTCGACGGCGCCTAGCGCGGCCCGCCCTCACACGATCCCGCCCAGCAGCGGGAGCAGAAGCACCTCCGCGCGCTTTGCCACCTCATCGCGCAGGCGCTCGGTCGTGACCACCCGGACCAGGCGCCGGTGCTCCTCGTAGCGCTTGAGGTCGTCGTCGCTGAGCCCGACGGCCTCGGCCCACGGCATCAGCGGCCGGAACCCGAGCGGCGGACGGCTGAACCAGACCCAGACATCGGTCCGCCAGCGCTCCGGCTTCGGGATGTCGATCAGCACCTCGTGCGGCTCCACCGTGGTGCCCAGAGCGTCCGCGAGCGCGGCGGCCATGCCCATTTCCACCGCGCGGCGCCGTGCCGGGTCGGCGTACAGGCTGTTCAGGTAGCGATAGAGATCCGCCGAGCGCGCGCTCACCTCCACGGCCCGCTTGTGCAGGCGACGTGACCGGAGGCTGTCGACCAGCGCCCGCGTCGTGGCGGGCATCTCCGGCCGCGAGAGCACCTCCAGCAGGGAGGCATCGTCGTGGAGCGTCAATTGCTGCGGCGTGATCGCCCCCACCGCGAGCGCATCCTGCACCGCGCGCAGCAGCATGACCATGCAGGCGCGGTTGGTATGGTGCCAGTAGACGTTGTCGAACATCTCCTGGCGCGCGGTGATCAGCGAGTGGAGCGGGCTCACCCCCTTCTCGTTGACGACGATCCGCGGCCGGCCGTCGACCTCGGCGACCCGCAGCGCGTCGAGCAGGCGCGGGGTGTCGACCCCGCCGTAGGGCACGTTGCAGTGCTTCGCGTCGCGCGGCAGGTAGTCGAGCTTGTCGACGTCGAGCGCGCCGCTCAAGAGCCCGCGGAGCAGCCGGTCGCCGGGCGGCAGGTCGCCCCGCGGGTCGATCAGATTCGCGACGCGAGCGGGGTCGACGCGCCACTGCTCGACGAGGACGGTGGCCACTTCGCTGTCCTCGATCACGCGCCGCCCGACCTCCTCGTGCGAGAGGATGGGTGGCCCCAGTTCCTCGATGGCGTGGCTGAACGGGTAGTGGCCGATGTCGTGGAGCAGCGCCGCCGCGATCGCCGTGCGTGCCGTCTCGTCGTCGATCGCCACGCACGCGGGCGCGACGCGCCGGACCGCGGCCACCGCCTGGCGCATGAGGTGGAAGACGCCCAGGGAGTGCTCGAACCGGGTGTGCTTGGCGCCCGGCCAGACCTTGCTGACGAAGCCGAGTTGTTGGATCCGGTCGAGCCGGAGAAAGGCCGGCGTCTCGATCAGCGCCACGTCTGCGGCCGTCAACGGGATGCGGTCGTAGAGGCTATCGCGGATCGTCGTCACCCACTCGTGGCCGCCGAGCCCGTCCATCACGTGCCCTCTCGTTCCGTGCATCCCGTACCGTCGTTGCCTCGCATTGTACCCGAACATCAGTTCGCATTCACATCCCCCGGCGGACGTTCAGGTGAACATGCTACACTGCTCGGTTGGGCGGCACCGCTCGTGCCGCAGCGATCAGTTTGGGGAGGATCGAGGGATGCCCGTATTTCGCAGCGGGATGCTCGCGCTCGCGGGAAACGAGCGAATCCAACGCATCGTGACCCGCAACGGTTTCTCGAAGGGCTTCGCCCTGCGCTTTGTGGCCGGCGAGACGCTGGCCGACGCCTTGGCGGTCACCCGGAACCTCAACGAGAGCGGACTCACCGTGACGCTCGACCTGCTGGGCGAGAATGTCACGTCGGAGGACGAGGCCCGGGCCGCCGCCGATGCGTACTGCCAGATTCTGGACCAGATCGCCGAGACCGGCGTCAACAGCAACATCTCGATCAAGCTGACGATGCTCGGGCTCGACATCTCCGATGACCTGGCACGCGCCAACACCGCGAAGGTGCTGGAGCACGCCAAGGCGCGCAATAACTTCGTGCGGATCGACATGGAAGGCTCCCCATACACGCAGCGCACCCTCGACCTCGCCTACGATCTGCACGAGCAATTCCCCGGCACCGTCGGTATCGTGCTCCAGTCGTATCTCTACCGCACCGACCGGGACATCCGCGACGCGATCGCGGCGGGCATCCGCGTTCGCCTGGTCAAGGGTGCGTATGCCGAGTCGGACATGGTCGCCTACCCCTCCAAGAAGGAGGTCGATGCGGCCTATCGGCGACACATGGAGATGCTGCTGGAGGAGGGGAACTACCCAGCGCTGGCGACCCAGGACGAGGCGATGATCAACGCGGCGATCGCCTACGCCGCGCGCAACAAGATCAGCCCCGATCGGTTCGAATTCCAGATGCTGTACGGCATCCGGCGCGACCTGCAACTCCGCCTGGCGCGGCAGGGCTACAACATGCGGGTCTACGTACCCTACGGCACGCAGTGGTACCCCTACTTCGCGCGCCGGTTGGCAGAGCGCCCGGCCAACACCTTCTTCGTCCTGCGCAACCTGCTGAAGCGGTAGGGCTCCAAGGCCCTCACCCCCTGACCCCCTCTCCCAACTTTGGGAGAGGGGGAACGCTCTACGTGACGAGCGTTCCGAATGGGAGTCGGAGTGAGGGCCGGCTCTTACATCTCCTCCGGCGGCGGGGTGCCGATCGGCACCATGTAGATGCGTACGCCGGCCCGGACGAGGCGGTTGAGCATCCGCACCCGGGTCTCGTAGCCGATCCGCCCCATGGGCACCAGCATCGGTACCCCGTGGTGGTCGGCCTTCGCCTTGATCCACCAGCGGAACTGCCGGTCGCTCATCTGGCGGACGGTGATGTTGATCGTGCCGGTCCCCTGGTCGTTGGGGATGACCACGTAGATGCGGTCCAGATCCTCAATCGTGATCTCAGGCTGTACCATCCGCCGCAGTTCCTCCTCCAGGTCGCTTACTTCCCGCCCGGGTGCGCCGTGTGGCCGTGACCGGCACGGACCACCCGTTCCTCATCGCCCGCGGCATCGTGCTCCCGCCGGGCGCGGCGCCAGCGAATCGCCGCGGGGATGAACACCAAAGCGCTCAGCCCGACCGCCAGCCCGATCAGCACCGGCATGTGGAGCGACGACGGGATGTACCGCTCGACGATCCGGTCATCGACGATCATACGCGCCGCCGTCACCGTCAGCACCCCGACGCCGATGAGGATCAGCCACGGCATGCGGTTCATCAGCCGGGCAATGAGGCTGCTGCCGAACAGGAGGAGCGGCATTGAGAGCCCCAGGCCGAACAGCAGCAACGCGATGCTCCCATGGGCTGCGCCGCCGACGGCCAGGATATTGTCCAGGCTCATGACCGCGTCGGCCACGATGATCGTCCTGACGCTGTCGAACAGCGTGTCCTGCGCCTCGACGTGCAGCTCGTCGTCCTTCATCTCGTCCCGAAGCAGCTTGTAGGCGATCCAGGTCAGGAGCACGCCCCCCGCCGCCTGCAGGAACGGCACGACCAGCAGGAAGACCGCCAGTGCGGTGAAGAGAACGCGGAGACCGATGGCGCCGGCACCACCAAGAATGATCGCCCAGCGGCGCTGCCGCGGGGGCAATCGGTGCGATGCCATCCCGATCACCAGTGCGTTGTCGCCGCTCAGGACGAGGTCGATGACGACGATGGACAGGATGCTTACGAGCAGGTTCCAGTTCATACGCTCTCGTCGCTAGCCAACGGGTTGGCAACGTCCCCAAACCGGGGGCGTGGACACATCCTACCCGGCGTGGGACATCCTTCCCCGCCAGCGTACGGTGTGCATCTTATCACGCGCCCTGTGCGGCCGCGGCCGGTGGGCGCACGCCCCGGTCCTCCTTCGCAGATCCTGTGCTATCATCGCCCGCGTCCGCGCCGAGCATTCAGGCACCGCTACGATCGGCCGTTGCTGGTTGATGAACGAAGGAGCATGCCCGTGATTCCGATCGACCGGATCCAGGTCACGCCCGAGTTGGACGCCTGGCTGCGCGAGACGCGCCGCTACCTCCACATGAACCCGGAGCTGTCGCTCCAGGAGACGAACACCGCCCGCTTCGTCGCCGGGCACCTGCGCGAGCTGGGAATCGAGCACCGCACCGGCGTCGGTGGTGACGGCCGTTCACTCTTTATGTCACGTGAGGCGCTGGCCGCCGCGGGGGTCGAGCCGGGCCCGACGACCGGCGGCACGGGCGTCGTGGCGCTGATCCACGGCCGGCGGCCGGGGAAAACGGTCCTCCTGCGCGCCGATATGGATGCGCTGCCGATCGAGGAGCAGAACGACGTCCCCTACCGCTCGACGCGCCCCGGTGTGATGCACGCCTGCGGCCACGACGTGCACACCACCATCCTCCTCGGTGTCGCGGAGGTGCTCAACGGCCTGCGCGACGAGTTCGACGGCACCGTCAAGCTGATGTTCCAGCCGGCAGAGGAGGGACCGGGCGGCGCGGCGGCCATGATCCACGACGGCGTGCTGGACGATCCCCCGGTCGACGCGGCGATCGCCCTCCACGTCGGCGTCGACTGCGATCCCGGCCAGATTGCGGTGTCGCCCGGACCGGCGACGGCCGCGGCCGATACCGTGAAGATCGAGGTGACCGGCCGCGGCGGCCACGCGGCGGCACCCCACAACGCGGTCGACAGCGTCGTCGTCGCCGCGCACATCCTCATCGCGCTGCAGACGATCGTGAGCCGCGAGGTCAACCCGCTGGAGTCGGCCGTGGTGACCTTCGGCGCCCTCCACAGCGGCTCTGCCAACAATGTCATCCCGCAGACGGCCGTGCTCGAAGGGACGGTACGCACCTACTCCGCCGCCGTGCGGGACCACATCGAGCGGCGGATTGCGGAGATCGCCTCGGGCGTGGCAAGCGCCATGCGAGCCGAAGCGACGACGACGTATCTCCGCGGGTACCCGCCCATGTACAACGATCCGACCGTGACCGAGATCGTGCGGTCAGCGGCTGCCGAAGTGCTAGGTGCTGAGAACGTGCTCGACCGCACGCCATTGATGGCCGGGGAGGACATGGCCTTTATCGCCGAGCGGGTGCCGACCTGCATGTTCGGGCTCGGCGTCCGCAACACGGAGCGGGGCATTATCTACCCACCCCACCATCCGCGCTTCGACGCCGACGAGGATGCGCTGGCGGTCGGCGTCAAGACCATGGTGGCCGCTGCGTTGCGCTTCCTGGGAAGCTAGCGTCCGAACCGGGGCGAGCCGGGTCCGTCGCGACACCGCGCTTCGCCCCGCATCAGTCCAACCGAACGGCCCAACCGCGGGAGGAACCCGATGAGCCAGACGCGCTTCCGTCATGCCCGGCCGGGCCGGTCCCGGCTCGCCGCAACCGCGCTGCTGCTGGCGCTCATGCTCGCCACCGCCTGCGGGAGTTCGAGCGCGACCGCGACCACCGAGGCCGTGGCATCGCTTCCCACGGTCACCGAGGCGACGACAGAGCCGACACCCACCACTCCGGCAACCCCGGAGGCGACCCCGACCGCCACGGAGGCCGCGGCACCCGAGCCGACGGCAGCCCCGGCCGGGCCCGTCGGCTGGACGGTCGAAACGTTCGTTTCCGGGCTGGAGATCCCGTGGGAGATGCGCTTCCTGCCCGACGGCCGCATCTTCGTCACCGAGCGGCCGGGACGCGTCCGCGTGATCGAGGACGGCCAACTGCGGCCGGAGCCGGTGGCGACCATCCCCGACGTGGCGCCGATCGGCGAGGGCGGGCTGCTCGGGATGGCGCTCCACCCCGACTTCGCCAACAACCACTGGATCTACGTCTACTACACCTATCCGTCCGGCGGCGGTGTCGCCAATAAGGTCGTCCGCTACACGGAGACGAACAACACCCTGGTCGATCCGGTGGTCATCCTGGACGGCATCCCGGGCGCGCAGATCCACGACGGCGGGCGAATTGCCTTCGGCCCCGACGGCAAGCTCTACATCACCGCCGGTGACGCGTCGCAACCGGATCTGGCGCAGGATACGAACGCGCTCGCGGGCAAGATCCTGCGGGTCAACGACGACGGCTCCATCCCGCCGGACAACCCCTTCCCCGGCTCGCCGGTGTACTCCTACGGTCACCGCAACCCGGAGGGCCTGGCCTGGCAGCCCGGTACCAACGCGCTCTACGCCACTGAGCACGGGCCGTCGGCACACGATGAGGTGAACCTGATCCAGCCCGGCGCCAACTACGGCTGGCCGATCATGCAGGGGAACGAAGGCCCCAACAACGGCTATACGCTGCCGGTGATTGAGAGTGGCAGCGACACCTGGGCGCCGTCCGGCGCCACCTTCGTCCAGGGGAGCACCTTCCCGCAGTGGACCGGTAGCCTGCTCTACGCCTCCTTGCGGGGGACCACCCTCTGGCGACTGGACATCCCCGGCGGCGGCAACCCGCCCAATCTGGAGGCGATCATCTCCGGGGACTACGGGCGCCTGCGCAACGTAGTCGAGGGGCCGGATGGTTACCTCTACATCCTGACCAGCAACCGGGACGGCCGGGGCAACCCCACGCCCGACGACGACCGCATCCTCCGCATCGTGCCGCAGCAGTAGCGGCGCACGCGGCGACCGCCGGCCGGGTGTGGACCCGGCCGGCGGTCCGGCGGAACTCCCGAGGCGGGAGTCACGGCAGCGTCCAGGCAGCTTTCGGAAACAGCGGACGTGCAAGAAGGCGCCCCCCGGCCGGGGGCGCCTCGTCTTCGGTGCCTACGCGACCTCGACGATCGCTTCGATCTCGACGGTGATGCCGTTCGGCAGCGAGCCCATGCCGACGGCCGAGCGGGCATGGCGCCCTGCATCGCCGAAGACTTCAACAAAGAGGTCGGAGCAGCCGTTGATCACCTGGGGCTGCTCACCGAACTCGGGGACGGCGTTGACCATGCCCAGCACCTTGACCACCTGCTTGACGCGGTCCAGGTCGCCCAGGACATCCTTCATGACCGCGATCAGCATCAGCCCGACCGAGCGGGCGTGCTGATACGCCTCCTCGGTGGTCACATCCCGGCCGACTTTCCCGGTCGGCATCGACCCGTCCGGGTTGAAGGGACCCTTGCCTGCCAGGAAGAGCAGATTGCCCGTCTGGACGGCGTGGACATAGGTTCCCATCGGCTTGCCGACGGCCGGCAGCTCGATACCCAACTCCTTGAGACGCTCCTCGACCTTCATGCCCTCTCCCTTTCCCATACGTTGGCGTCGCCCACGCTGCTGACGGCGGCATCGTAGGCGACCGACTCGGCCGGTGTCAACGCGCTCGGCGGTCGTCACCCTAGCTGTTTTGGGTATACTGAGCGTTTGCACGGCCCCGCCTGGCGGAGAGCGGGGCGAGGTGCAACGCGTCGATCATGGAGCGACCATGCCGGGAGGTGGCGTCGCCTCGATGGTCCGCACGTGCGGCAGTTCCGGCTTGCCTGGCAACGTCGCCGCGGCGTTCGGCCTGTGTATCGGCGTCCCGCGCCGGGGAGAGCGCCCCAACTCACCCTGGCGACTTCCTCGTACGGCTCGCCCCGGGAGTCAAGGGCTGCTGCTCGCCGCTCGTCCGCCTCATCGTTGTGGTCCTGACGCTCGCCTCGCGTCATCACCCTCCAGCCTGAGGCGGCATCCACACCACGTCCCTGCCTGAAGGCAAGCCCTGCGTCGAGACACGCCGCGCCTCGCCAGCCGGCGAGGAGTGGCAGCGCAATTGCGGGTGCTCCCATCGCCGTTCCAGGCCGGACAGGAGCGGACTTGGGGGGCGAGCGCCACGCTATCGAGCACGAAGGAGACGGGTCACTTGGCTAGTCAGCGTTTGCGCGGCAGGACAACGCCGTGCCCGGTCGTCATCCTGCCGACCTACAACGAGCGCGCCAACCTCGCGACGCTCATCCCCCACATCCTGGCCGACTCACGTTTCCACGTCCTGGTCGTCGACGACAATTCGCCTGACGGAACGGCCGATCTGGTACGCGAGATGGCCTCGGACTACCCCGGGCGCCTGCACCTGATCTGCCGCCCCGGCAAGCTGGGTCTCGGGACCGCGTACCTGACCGGGTTCCGCTGGGCCCTGGATCGGGAATACGACCTCATCTGCGAGATGGACGCCGACTTCTCGCACGACCCCGAGACGCTGCCGCGCCTGATCGAAGCGGCGCGCCACGCTGACCTCGTGCTCGGCTCCCGCTACGTGCCGGGCGGGGGGACGGTCAACTGGTCGCCGCTCCGGCGCTTCATCAGCCGCGGCGGGTCCACCTACGCTCGCCTGATCCTCGGGCTCCCCTACCGCGACCTGACCGGCGGTTTCAAGTGCTTCCGGCGCCGGGTGCTCGAGTCGCTGGATCTGGACACCATCCAGTCGAGCGGCTATGCCTTCCAGATCGAGCTGACCTACCGCGCGCACCGGGCGGGATTCCGCATCGTCGAGGTGCCGATCCGCTTCGAGGAGCGGCGCGCCGGTCAGTCCAAGATGTCGATGCAGATCGTTGCCGAGGCGCTCATCCGCGTCTGGCAGATGCGGCTCTCCGGGGCGGCCCCGTTGCTGACGCCAGGGCGCTCGACTCTCTCCAGTCCCCCGACCCGCTCTCGGTAGGCGGCCCTTCGCGTCCGGCACGCACCCGCGCGATGCGACCCATGTGCGGCGCCGGAAGCATCGCGTAAACTTGTGGGACATGCACGTGGGACAACGTGCTGGCACCTGCATGCCGGCACGGTGCGTGGTGCCCCCTGGCACTGGGTAAGATCGGAGCCGGACCGGTGAGAGTCGAGACCGTCACGCGTCTCCTGTCGGCCGCGGGCGTGCATTGGGTGCGCTTCGAGTTCGCCGACATGCTCGGTGTCGCGCGCTCCAAGATCGTCCCGCTCTCCCGCCTGCACCGTGTCGGCACCCAGGGGCTGCGCTTCGCCCGGGACACGGACGGCCCGCTCGGCGACGGTGCCACGCCGGCGACCGATTTCATCCTGATGCCGGACTTCGACACGCTCGCGCTCCTCCCCTACGCGCCGGGGGAGGCCAGCGTGATCTGCGACCTGTACGACCTGAGCCAGGAGCCCGCGCCACACGACGGCCGCTGGGTATTGCAGCAGGTGGTCGAGCACTATCTCGACGAAGGACTTCTCCCCGCCACGACCTTCGCGTACGACTTCTACGTCGTCGATCGGGCAACCGGTACGCCAGCCTTTCCGGGTGGGCGCCCCGGCGCGAGCGTGCGCAATGCCGCGCGGCCTGCGTGGCGGGATGCCCTGCTGTCGGCGGTCCCGTCACTCGGGGTCGAGCTGGAGACCATCCACACGGCCGGCGCCCCGGGCCAGGTCCATGCCGAGCTTGCCTCAGCGCGGGGAGTGGCCGCCGCCGACCAGGCCTTTGCCTTCCGCACGGCGGTGAAGGAGATCACCAGCCAGGACGGGCTGACCGCCACGTTTATGACCCGGCCGCCGTGTGGCGACCGTGCCTCGGGCTGCATCATGCAACACCGGCTGCTCGACGCCGCAACCGGCGAGAATCGCTTTGCCGACGACGCGGACCCGCTCGGCATCTCCCCGCTCGCCAAGCAGTTCATCGCCGGGCTGCTCTACCACGCGGCGGCGTTGTCCGCCTTCCTCTTGCCGATCCCGAACGACTACAAGCGCTACCACGCGGCCGGTTGTACGCCACTGCACGCCGCATGGAGCTGCGAGAGCCGCGCGGCGGCGGTGCGCGTGCCCGCCCGCGCCGGGGCGGACGCGGCGCACGTGGAGAACCGGATTGCAACGGCCAGCGCCAACCCGTACATCGCACTCGCCGCCTGCCTGGCCGCCGGGCTGGATGGGTTGCGCCAGCGCATGCTCGCACCGGCGCCGCTGCACGGCGACCCGGCGGCATCGCGCGGCGCGCCGCGCCTGCCGCAGTCGCTGGACGAGGCACTTGCCGCCCTGGAGGCCGACACGCCACTGCACGCGCTCCTGGGCGAGGCGTTCGTCCGCACCTACCTCGCCGTGGCACGGCTTGAGCTCGCGCGCACACGGCTGGCCTGCCCCACCTACGGCACTCACGAGTGGGAGCGACACGTCGATCCCTGGGAGTGGGCCGAGTATGGCGAACTCCTCTAAGCCGTCTCCATCACGTCTGGTTCAGGTGGTTATCCGTCACACGAGCCTGCGGTCAGACGTCGAGAACGGTTGAATGGGGCCGACGAGTCCCGTACCCTTGCAGGATTAACCGGGATGACCCGGCGCCACGCATGCCGCGCGGGCTGCTGCACCCGGTTTGGCCGAAGCAGATCGTCACGGAAACGCGGGGCGTCATGCGCACAGGGACGATGGTACTCAAGCAGGGCGAGATCTTCGTCGTCAGCGACGAGCGGGGAGATATCGGGCGCACTGTCGCTGGCGCCGGCCTCTACTTCCGCGATACCCGATTCCTCAGCGACTATCAGCTCCTGCTCAACGACGAGCTGCCGGACCTGCTCGACTCGTCCGGAACCCAGAACACGGTCGGGATGTTCCAGTTCGGTAACCCGCTGCTCGATGGCGTCGCTGCACAGACCGTGCTGCCGAACACCATCGGCATCCAGCGCTACCGCGTGATCGACCAGGGGATGACGGAGCAGATCCAGATCCGCAACTACAACTCTTTCCCCGTCAGCCTGTCACTGACCTTCATCGTCAGCGCCGACTTCCGCGACATCTTCGACGTGCGCGGTTTCCGCCGCATGAAGCGAGGACGGGTGCTGCTGCCGCGCCGGGATGAGAACGAGGTGGTTCTCGGCTACCGTGCCGTCGATGGCCACCTGCTTGAGACGGTCTTGCACTTCAGCCGGCCGCCGGACGAGACGGCGATCGTCGCCGGCGCGGGCTACACCGCGGAGCTGGAGGAGCTTCGCGCCATGCTGCCCGGCAACGACCGGGTTGTGCGGTCGGAACCGGCCGGGCATACCCCCAGGGCCTCGCTCCTCTTTCGCTTCGAGCTCAAACCGCAGTCGGAGGCCATGCTGTCCCTGACGCTCACGCCGCGCTGGACCGAGTCATCGAGCGACGGACAGGTCCACACGGTGGCGACGACCAAGGGCCCGCTGCCGGTCGCCAGCGAGCGATTCCCGATCGTCGAGACCAACAACGAGGTCTTCAACGGCCTCCTCGACCGCAGCCTGCGGGATCTGCGGACGCTGATTACTCCGTTCCCGGGCGGGCGGATCGTCGCCGCCGGCATCCCCTGGTTCGTCGCGCCCTTCGGCCGGGACAGTCTCATCACCGCGCTGCAGATGCTCATGTTCTCGCCGCAGATGGCGGTCGACACGCTCCGCTTCCTGGCGCGCCAGCAAGGCACCCGGGTCAACCCCTGGACCGGGGAGGAGCCGGGCAAGATCCTGCACGAGCAGCGCTTCGGGGAGATGGCCCGCCTCAGCGAGGTGCCGCACGTGCCCTACTACGGGACGGTCGATGCCACGCCCCTGTTCGTGCTCCTGTTCGGCGAGGTGCTGCGCTGGACCGGAAGCCGCGAGCTCTTCGACGAGTTCCGCGAGCCGGCCGAGCGGGCGATCGCCTGGATCAACCGCTACGGCGACAGCAACGGCGACGGCTTCGTCGACTACGGCCAGCCCTCCCGCGGCGGTCTGGTGAACCAGGGCTGGAAGGACAGCGACGACTCACTCCAGAATCCCGACGGCTCACCGGTGACGCCGCCGATCGCCCTGGTGGAGGTCCAGGGGTATGTCTACCGGGCGAAGCGGGTTCTCGCCGATGCGCATGAACGCTGGGGTGACCCGCGGCGCGCCGAGGAGCTTCGAAACGAAGCCGAGGCGCTGCGCCAGCGCTTCGAGGAGCGGTTCTGGAGCGAGGGAGATCAGTTCTACGGCCAGGCCATCGACGGCACCGGCCGCCTCGTGACCGCCATCAGTTCCAACCCGGGGCATTGCCTGTTCGGCGATATCGTGTCGCCCGAGCGGGCCGCGCTCGTGGCCGAGCGGCTGCGGGCTGCCGATATGTACTCCGGCTGGGGCATCCGCACCCTGTCGTCGCTCATGCCCCACTACAACCCGATGAGCTACCACAACGGGAGCGTCTGGCCGCACGACAACTCGCTCATCGCCGCCGGGCTGCGCCGCTACGGCTTCGACGAGGCGGCCGCGGACGTCTTCTCCGATCTGGTCAACGCCGCCACCCACTTCCCGTACGGCCGACTGCCGGAGCTGTTCTGCGGTTTCAGCCGGGAAGCCGAACGTTACACGTTCCCGATCGCCTACCCCGTGAGTTGCAGCCCGCAAGCGTGGGCGGCCGGAACCCTCCCGTATCTGCTCCAGGTGGTCTTGGGCCTCGAGCCGGACGCCGCCGCCGGACAGCTCACCCTGCGGCCCTACCTCCCGGACTGGCTCGACACGGTGCGCATCCGCGGGATGCAGTTCGGGGACCGGACCATCGACCTGACCATCCGCGGGCGCGGTCGCGACGTGGAGGTCATGGTCGATGCGGAGCACGAACTCGCGGTCGTGGTCAACGGCCAGGTCGTGGCGCGCTAGCGGGCGCACCTACTCGCCGACCGCGGGCAGCGCCGTCGAGGCGGAGCGCACATCTCGCCGCCCATTGGCATCTCGCGCACCGTTCGTCGCCGCCTGGTAAACACGCTCGTACCCGTCCACCATGGCCTGCGCCGAGAAGCGCTCCTCGACGCGGCGGCGGCAGGCGGCCCGGTCGATCTCGCCGATGCGCGCGACGCAGGCGGCCATGTCGGCCGGCGTATCGCAGATGAAACCCGTCACGCGGTCGGCCACCACCTCAGGCACCGACCCGTGGCGTAGGGCGATCACGGGCGTGCCGCACGCCATCGCCTCCACCATGGCCATGCCGAACGGTTCCGGCCACCAGGATGGGAAGAGCAGCGCCGCCGCCCCCCGCAGCAACTCATCCCTCCCTCGGTCGTCGACCTCGCCGACGAATTCGACCAACGGGTCGTCGAGCAACGGCTCGACATGCGCCGCGAACCAGTCCCGGTCGACCGCATCGACCTTCGCGGCCAGCTTGATCGGCATGCCCACCCGACGCGCGACTTCGATCGCCAGGTCCGGCCGCTTCTCCTCCGCCATGCGGCCAACGAACGCCAGGTAGCTGCCCGGCTCGGAACGGAACGTGAAGTTCTCAACAGGGATGCCGTTGTAGACCGTGGCGAGCCACCGGACACCGAACGCCTCGAGGGGCGCGCGCTGGCTCTCGCTGATCGAGACGAGGCCCATGTGCGCGTACCAGCGGTAGATCAGCGGCAACTCGGGGATGTCGAGTCGCCCATGCAGCGTCGTGAGGGTTGGCACGCGCCATTGGGACAGGAAGGGAAAGCCCAGGTAATCCATGTGGCTGTGGATCACGTCAAATTCGTCGGCCATCGTGCCGACCTGCGCGAGCAGCGCCACCTGCGGCGCGAGAAGATCCACCGCCTTGTCGTCGAGCCGCAGCGACCGGTCGACGCCCGGGACCAGGTGTGCCCGTGTTTGGGAGTCGCCGCTCGCAAAGAGGGTTACATCGTGCCCACGCGCGACCAGCTCGTCGGTCAGCGCGGACACTACACGTTCGGTTCCGCCGTACAGGGCGGGAGGCACCGACTCGAAGAGCGGAGCGATCTGCGCGATCTTCATCATTGTCTCCATCGTGGTGAGTGGTAGGCGAACGGCAGAAACCCAGCGGGAGCCGGCCGCCTCCGGCGCGTAGATGCAATTTCGATGCCGGATGCGGACCGGCCTCGAACTGGCATACTGATTGCGGCTGCGCTACGCTGCTGTCCTCACTCGGCTCGGCGGCCGCGGTGGCCACCGCGCTCCGACCGGGCACCATCACCGACCGGAGGTGAGCGATGCCGAGGTTCAAGGTGGCGGACACCCGGGGCATGCGTCGCAGGCAGGCTCGGCGTGCGATGCGCGAGATGCGCCGAATGAAGGGCATGCGAGGCATGCGGGAGATGCGCCGGTTGCAGGCGATGTGGGATCTTCCGGACTTCCCAAGCATGGCACTGATGTGGGTCGAGCAAGTGCGGCGCGCGCGGGAGCGATCGGCCTTCCGCCGCGGCCTCGTGATCGGGCTCATCGGCGGCGCCGTTGCAACCTTCGTCCTCGACCCACGCGCCGGCCGGCGACGCCGTGCCCTGGCGCGCGACAAGGTCGTGCATCTCGGCCACAGCGTGGACGAGCTGATCAGCGAGACGATCCCCCGGCGGGTCGAGTACCTCTCGGGCGTCGCCGCCGGTGCGCGGCACCGCGTGATGTCGACCGTCCGCCCGGAACGGTCGGAGATGCCGGATGACGACCAGTTCGTCACCGACCGGGTGATGAGCATCGTCTTCCGCGACCCCGACATCCCCAAGGGCGACATCAACGTCAACACGGTCGACGGGGTGGTCTACCTGCGCGGCACGGTCGATGACCCGCGCATGGTGCAGGAGATCGAATCGCGGGTGCGGCAGGTCGAAGGGGTGCGGGACGTCGTCAACGTGATCAACCGCCCAGAGGTCGACCCGAGCGACGTGCGCGCGGCCGAAGCGCGCCGTATCGAGGAAGGACGGTGATGGAGCGGCATCGTACCCGCTGGGCGATCTTCGGCGCGTCGGTCATCTCCGCCGACGGCAATCCGGACGCTCACCTGCTGCGCGCCCTCGGGCGTGTGCTCGTCCGGGACGGCCACGAGGTCATCTTCTACGAGGAGCGGGGGAATCCAGCCCTGCAGCGACTCCTCCGGCAGGAGGGCGCACGCGGGCTGGACGCCTTCCGCGCCGCGTATCCCGACATCACCTACCGCACGATCGAGCGGCGTTTCGGGGCCGACCTGGTGGAATGGCTGACGCGGACGCTGGCCACCGCTGACGTGGCGCTGGTTCAGCCCGGCGCCCCCGCGACGCTCGCCACCTGGGTCGGCCGGCTGACGCGCCGACACCTGCACACCTACCTGCTCGACACCGGATGGGGCGGTCTGGAGACGCCACCGGACATCGCGGTACTGGAACCGGGCAACTTCAGCGGGGTCTTCGCCGGGCCGTCGGTAGCGGACCATGCCGTTCCGTCCGACCGGCTGCACCGGCTCGACGCGCTTCCCGACGCGGCCAATCTCGGGGCAGACACAGCGCCGGATACGCTCTTCCCCGCGGCCGAGCACCTGGCCACCCAGGTTCTCGCTGAGCTCGAGCAGGGTGATGCTGGCGTGACGTCAACCACGCCGCCGGCGTCTCAGGGTGGGGAGATGGAGGACCACGACCCTGTCACGCGCTGAAAGGGCGGACCCCGCAGGCCAGCCCCGTTCGCTCGATGCGCTCGATCAGCGCCTCGTATTCCTCATCGAGCAGCGTGAAGGAGGTGTGGCAGTCGGGGCAGGTGACCACGTAGACACAATCGTTCCGCATCTCACACCACTCGACCACGTCCCCATAGAGCCCCTTGTGGCAGAGATGGGTCAGCACCTGATCGACGACTGAGAGTTGATCCGACGTCATGGCACCCTCCCCATGACTCTCAGTGTGAATTGATGGTTGGCGTGCAACCATCCTCTACGTGATATGAGCCAATAGCAAGTTCAGGGCCAACCAATACGCATGACGTACGCAATCCGCTCGCTTCATCCCCGCCCTAGCCTCCCGGTCCCCCCTCGCGTAGGATGTACCGGGAGAAATTCGAGCGAGCCAGTCGGTCAGGTGGGAGGATCGGGGCGTGGCGCGGACAGAGTGCATGACGGAGGAGCGTATCGTCGCGTTGGCGGGTGGTGTCGGCGGCGCGAAGCTGGCGCACGGGCTGGCGCTGGCGCGGCCGGAGGCCGTCCTTACGGTCGTCGTCAACACGGCGGATGATTTCTCCCTCTTCGGGCTGCACATCTCCCCCGACCTCGATACCGTCATGTACACCCTGGGCGGCATCGCCAACCCCCAAACCGGCTGGGGGATCGCGGGGGACACCGCGGCGGCCCTGGAGATGATCGGCCGCTACGGCAGGGATACCTGGTTCTGGCTGGGCGATCGGGATCTCGCCACGCATATCCTGCGGACCGAGCGGCTGCGCGCTGGCGACAGCCTGACCACGGTCACCGCGGAGCTTGCCGGGGCGCTCGGCATCCGCGCCGCGATCCTGCCGATGTGCGACGAACCGGTGGCGACCATCGTCGAAACCCCGGACGGCGACCTCGCTTTCCAGGACTATTTCGTGCGCCGGCGGCAGGCCGATGAAGTCCGCGGCGTGCGCTTCGAGGGCATCGAGGCCGCGACCATGCCGGACGGCGTCGCGGCGGCGCTCCGGGAGGCCGCGGTGGTCGTCCTTTGTCCGTCCAACCCGATCGTGAGCATCGGCCCGATCCTCGCGATTCCCGGCTTCCGAGATCTCCTGCGCGAGGTCGCGGCGCCGGTTGTCGCGGTCAGCCCCATCGTCGGCGGCGCCGCCCTCAAGGGCCCGGCCGACCGCATGCTCGCATCGCTCGGCCACGAGGTCTCGGCGGCCGGGGTGGCGGCACTTTACCGGGATTTCCTGAATGGCATCGTCATCGATCAGGTCGATGCCGCGCTCGCCGGGCGGATCGAGGAGATGGGGATCGCGGTGCACGTGACCGATACGGTGATGCGCGACGAGGCGCACCGCCGCGCGCTGGCGGACGAGACGCTCGCCTTCGCTGCCCGCCTGGGGAGCCGGGCGCGCACATGACCACCGTCGCGGTCGTCCCCGTCCAGCGGCTGAGCACCGCGAAGAGCCGCCTCGCCGAACGCCTGAACCCTGACGAGCGGCGCGTGCTGGTACTTAGCCTGCTCGACCACGTGCTGGCCACGCTGAACGCCGCGCGTCACGTCGACGCGGTCATCCTCGTCTCGCCCGACCTCGAGGTGCTCGACCGCGCGGCCCGGCACGGCGCGGTTCCGCTCCTGCAACCCGGCTCGGGGTTGAACGAGGGTTTGCGTCTCGGCCGGGACGAGGCAGTCCGGCGCGGCGCCGACACGCTGCTCATCGTCCTCGCCGATCTCCCCTGGGTCACGGCTGACGAGATCGACGCCCTCGTCGCGGCCCTGCCGGAGCGCGGCGTGGCGCTCGCGCCGGACCGGCACGAGCACGGCACGAACGCGGCCGCACTTCGCCCACCGGATGCCATCGAGCCGGCGTTCGGAGCCGGGAGCTTCGCCCGCCATCAGGCTCAGGCAGTGGCGCGTGGGCTGCCGCTCCAGGAATTGCGGGTCCGGGGTCTCGCGTTCGACATCGATACCCCGGCCGATTTGGAAGAACTGGCCGGCCATGCCACGGTCAGCGCCAGCAGCGACGAATCAGGGACGTGAGGGCGGCGCCGAACAGGCGAGCTAGAGCAAGGATGGGCCACGTGGAGACCGATGGTCGTCCGAAATCGAGTGAACGGGCGCTCGATCTGGCGGAACTGATTCGCGGCCGGCGCTCGGTGCGGCGCTTCCGGCCGGATCCGATCGATCGCGCGCTGGTCGAGCAGATCCTGGAGGCCGGCCGCTGGGCGCCGTCGCCGCACGGCACCCAGCCGTGGCGCTTCGCGGTCCTGACCACGCCGGAGATCAAGGCCCGGCTTGCCGACGCGATGGCCGAAGCCTGGCTCCACAACCTGGCCATGGACGGCCAGCCGGAGGAGATTATCCAGAAGCGGCTCGCCGGCTCGCGCCGCCGCCTCATGGAAGCACCCGTCCTGATCCTGCTCTGCCTCTATCTGGAAGATCTTGACCGCTACCCGGACCCGGAACGACAGACGGCCGAGACGACAATGGCGATCCAGAGCCTCGGGTGCGCCGCGCAGAACATGCTGTTGATGGCGTACCGGTTGGGCCTCGATGGAGGGTGGATGTGCGCGCCGCTCTTCTGCCCCGATGTTGCGCGTGAGACGCTGGGACTTCCCGAGACGGTCATCCCGCACGCGCTGCTCACCATCGGCTACGCGGCCGCCGACCCCAAGCGGCGGGAACGCCGCCCGCTGGGCGACCTCATCCTCAAATACGAGTGACGGCGATCAGCGCTGCTCAGGTGTCTCGACGAGTTCGGCACCTTCGTCCTGTCCGACGCTCACGCGCCCCGTGGCGATGAGCCAGGAGAGGAAGGTCCACCATTGCAGTTCGTGGTCGGTGGGCTGGTAGCTGGGGAACCGCCCATCCGCGGTTTGACCCGGCTCGAACTGCCAGCGAGCGCCGTCCGAGGCATATCCGGGTTGCGACCCGTTCCCGGTCTGGCTCTGCTGGAAGGCGAGTGCGCAGCGCAGGCACAGGGTGTGGGTCGCGACCTGCTGGGTGCTGGCTGCCGGCACGACCCGACCGCACACGTCGCAGTGTCGAAAAGCGGGATTACGAGGTTCACCGTCTGGCATCGTGCATTCACTTTCAATCCGCGCGGTCCGTTCCGCGCCACCCGGCCGCGCCGCGACCGTTGCTCCCTGCGTAAGTGCAGAACACGTTCCACCGAGGTCGATTCACCGCAGCGCGACGTGCACGTGGACGACGATCGTCGCTCCGGCCGGGCCGACGACGGTGTGGGAGCAACGTCAGTGGCGATGTGGGCGTGTCGAGCCGTTGAGAGCGCGCTGAGATCTTCCCCCAGTATCCGCCGAAATCAACTGCCGACCGTACGAAGTACCACCTCCGTAACGGCCGATTCGTCCGGCGTGATACGGGAGTCGTCTGGCGCAACCAATCCTTGAGAAGCGGTGCCGTTCGGAACCTACAGCTCCGTCAGCTTCGCATCGTGAATGTGGTAGTCGACGTGACGGAACGCCTCACGCAGATCCCAGAGCGCGTTAAGCACCTCATCTCGCTGCTCAGCCTTGAGGGCTTTCAATAAGCGCGGGACGAGCTGGGAATACACGGTCTCCATGGACTCAGCAATGTCCGCGAGCGCGAGCGCCAGCGCATCTGCCTCGGAATGGCTCAGCACGTCGGTCCGCTCGAGTCGATCCACGAGCCATCCGTCTTCGTGGACTTTATGCAGGGTCTTGGCTATGTCGCCTGCCACCGTCATGGGAGGACTCCAACCCTCATTCATCTTCGTGTAGGTCGCGGTTGCGAATAAACTGCTCGACGGTCTCGAGTTGGCGATAGAACGTAGCCAACTCGCGTATCAGGCGTTCACGATACCGCGCTCGCTGGAGCTTTTCCTCATGCTCTGCGATCAAGGACTTGAGCGACCGGCGCGTCTTGAACACGCTTCTCGGTCCGTGTCTATTCAGTTGCCGCTCCAGCTGGTTCGCGAAGCGCTCGTCAGCATAAGGCATCTTGCGCTTCCCAATGCCTGCGCAAGGAAAATGCCGTGAATTCGTGGAGGCATCGTCATGATACGACTCTTTCGACATGCGCGCCAGATGTACTGATCCACCGACTGAACGCCGTGACGTCAACGTCAAACGCAGGCGACAGCGGCGTCGTGTAGCGCTTTTCTCGCTCCAGGTCTGCTGGCACGATGCCTAGCTGGCTGCGTACGCCCTTGTCTACCGGCTCAGCGGACCAGACTGGTCCGCGGTGGGCTCCGCTCAACAGAACCAGGATTCGCTGAGGCGGGGTGGGCGGCGGCGCACGCCGTGCTCACGCCGCCGAGGCGGGGGTACTTCCAGGCCGGCCGCGGCGTAGGCGGCGGCCTTGATCTGGGCGAAGGTCTCCTCGTAGTCCTGACCGGCAGCCTCGCCTGCCTCCGCGATGCGGGAGACCTCCTGCTGGAGGGCATCCAGCCGCGGATCGGGGCTACGCCAGGTGTAGGTGAAGGCCGCCTCATCGAGGGGACCGAGCCACTCCTGGGTCTCCGGCCGGTCCAGCAGGGCCGAACCGGGCGGTACCAGGAGGCGGATCGAGAAGTGCACCGGATCAATGTTGTCGATCAGGTCGTACTCCTCGACGAATCGCAGGAGCTCGAGGTAGTCCTCCATCGTGGTCCACGGTGTGAACGGGAGCAGCGACGGGCGCATGGCGATGCCCGCACTCTCCAGGATGCGCAGCGCTTCGACCACGTCGGCCTTCGTATGGCCCTTGTCGACGCGCTCGAGCACCGTCTCGCTCACCGACTCCACCGCCGAGACGACGAAGACGCAGCCCAGCTCCGCGAACTCGGGGATGAGGTCGCGGTGCTGCAGGATGTGCTCGATGCGCGTGGTCATGTCGAAGGTGACGTGCGGGAACTCCGCGTGCATCGCCCGGCAGATGCGCAGTGCGTGGGTCGGGCCGTTCAGGAAGTCGGGGTCGCCAAAGGTGATGTGCCCGGCGCCCTGGCGCACCTGCCGCCGGATGTCCTCCAGCACAACCTCGCGCGGGATGGCGAAGAACCGCCCGCGGTAGATCGGCACCACCGGGCAGTGGAGGCAGGTGTGGTGGCAACCGCGCGTCGTCTCGGTGTACCCCGCCGGGATCGCCGTCCCGTCGATCATGAGGTGTGCATAGCGCTTCATCGACGGCAGGCTGGTCCGCTCCGGCATGGGGAAGTCGATCCGCGCGAGCGACGGGGGCACCCGGTAATCGCGGGTGGAGACGCCCTCCACCGGTTCGTCGCTGCCGGCCGCGAGCGCGCGCACGAAGTCGAGCAGCGGGCGCTCGTACTCGCCGCCGATCACGAAGTCACCGTGCTCTCGGAGCAGGTAGTCGGCGTTGAGCCAGGCGTAGAGGCCGTAGAAGCCGATGACCGCGTGCGGGTTGACCTGGCGGACGCGGCGGGCAACCTGCGTACCCAGCCGCAGCGCGGTGTGCATCGGGACCGAGATTGCCACCACCCGCGCGGCGGCGATGGTCGCGTCATCGAGCGGTTCGACGGCGGTGTCGACGGCCACCGGGGCATAACCTGCCTGGGTCAGGTAGGCGAGCGGGAAGGCCAGGTTCAGCGGCTGATGCCCGAGTTCGTAGCACGAGACAAGCAGGATGGCGCCGGGGGCGGTCAGGTCACCGATCGGAGCCCGGGCACCTGCGGTCTGCTGGGTCGCGGTTGACATCGTCGCGCTCCTCCGCCGGCACCGCGCATGCCGCGGCCGGCCGATGGCCCAAGCCTATCGGAGCAGGATGGCGACGTCAAACGTGGAGCGTGATGCGTGATCCGTGATGCGTCATGCGTCATACGTCCCGCTCCCCTCTCCCCTGGTGGGAGAGGGGCCGGGGGTGAGGGGGACGCATGACGTATGACGCATCACACCGGGATCCCGGCGTCGAACTCGCCTTCGACGATAGCGTCGCCGCCGGAGAAGCCCATCGGGGCGCCGTCGGCGCGCCAGCAGGCGGCGCCGTGGAGCAGGCCGGTCTCCGGGTCGATCAGGATGCCGTTCATGCCGCCCGCCACCTTCAGGGGGGTCTCCACCACGTGGCCGCGTCGCTCCATCTCGGCCACCAGATCGGGCAGGTTGTCGAAGCCGCGCTCCAGCTCCAGTACCGGGCCGCGGTCCCACAGGCGCGGCGCCTCGACCGCCTCTTGCAGCGTCATCCCGTGGTCGATGACGTTGATGATCGCCTGCATGACGGAGCCGAAGATGCGCACCCCGCCGGGAGTGCCGAGCGCCATGAGGGGCTTCCCGTCTTTGAGCACGATGGTGGGCGACATCGAGGAGAGGATGCGCTTGCCCGGCTCGATCGAATTGGTCCGGCCCGGCGTCGGGTCCATCAGGTGCATGCAGTTGTTGAGCAGCATCCCGGTGCCGGGTACGGTTACCTTGGAGCCGAAGGCGTTGTTGAGCGTCTGCGTCGTCGAGACGACGTTGCCCTCGGCATCGACCGCGCAGCAGTGCGTGGTGCAGTCGCCCTCGCCCTCGGGCGCGAGTGCGGCGACGTACTGCTGAGCGCGATTCAGGTCGATTTCGGCGCGGCGCTGCGCCGCATACTCCTTTGAGGTCAGCCAGTCGAGCGGGATGCGGACGCGCTCCGGATCGGCCATGTAGCGGAAGCGGTCGGCGAAGGCGATCTTCATCACCTCAGCGATCAGGTGCACCGTGTCGGGCGTCCCGAAGCCCATCGCGCGCAGGTCGAAGCCCTCCAGGATGTTGAGCATCTGGATGATGTGGGTACCGCCGGAGGAAGCCGGCCCCATTGACACGATCTCGTAGCCCCGGTAGGTGCCGCGCACCGGCGCTCGCTCGTAGACCCGGTAGGCGGCCAGATCCTCCTTCGTGATCAGCCCGCCGTTGCGCGCCATGTCCGCGGCGATTGCCTCGCCGAGCGGCCCGCGGTAGAGGTAGTCCGGCCCCTCGGCGCCGACCCGCTCGAGCGTTTCGGCGTAGTCGATGCGGCGCAGGGTGGCACCCACCGGCGGCGGCTCCCCGCCGGGGAGGAATACCTCGGCGCTGGCAGGGAAGCGAGCCAGGTCTTCCGCGCAGGTGCGGATCATCTCGTGCAGGTAGGGGCTGACCCGGAAGCCGTGGCGCGCGAAGCGGACGGCCGGCGCCACGACGGTCGCCAGCGGCAGCCTTCCGTAGCGTTCGACGGCGGTCGCCCAGCCCAGAAGCGTGCCGCCCGTGGCGACGGCCAGGTAGCCGACGTCGTTGAGCCGACCTTCGACATCGTTGTCGAGCGAGCCGGGGATCGGCGTGAACATGTCCTCACGAGCTGCCAGCGGCACCGTGCCGTAGTTGTCGATCGTGGTCACCGTGCCGTCCGCGAGGCGCATGGTAATGAACCCGGCGCCGAAGATCGTCGTCATCATCGGTTCGACGACCGACAACGCGAACATGGTGGCGATGGCCGCGTCGACCGCGTTTCCACCGAGCAGCAGCATCTCGGTGCCGGCCAGGGAGGCCAGCGGGTGGTTCGAGGTCACCATGCCCCGCGAGGCGACCGCCTCCCGCTTTACCGTCGGCCGCCGGTTTCCGTTCGCGCCACTCACGCCCCGCGCACCCCACGTCATGGCCCTCTCCTCCCACACTGACACGCTGCACGCTGCGGGACGATGATAGCAGGCTGTTCGTCATCCGGACTGCGTGGTGCGTGTTTCGTGTTCCGTGTTGCGTGTTCCGACGTACCCCCCTCTCCCCTCGTGGGAGAGGGGGTAGGGGGGTGAGGGCGTCGCCTGACGCAGCCCGCGCCACACAGCAACAGGCCCTGGGTCGTGCCCAGGGCCTGCCACCCGTGGAGAGGGTGAGGAGGCGTCGTCACGCTAGGCGGGTGTGGCCGCCTTCGGCCCGCGTGCCGCGCGGAACAGCTTCCCCGGCTCCCAGGGGGCCCCCAGCGCCGGCAGCAGCACCCGGTCCAGCCCCCACCAGCCGGCCACCTTCCAGGCCAGCACCAGGAACACCCCCAGCCCGAACAGCACCGGGTTGGTGCTCGCCGTGCCCGCCAGCATGAAGTTGAAGTTCAGCAGCGTGCCGAAGAAGGCCGCGATCCCCACGAAGGCCCCCAGGATCAGCCCCAGCCCGATCAGCGTCTCCCCCACCGCCACCAGCTTGGCAAACCAGGGGTACCACTCATGCTCCAGCATGAAGCTGAGGAAGTCCCGATACCAGCCGTAGGTGATCGCCGGCCGCCCCTGCTCGGGCACGGCCACCACCCGCTCCCAGAAGCTGGCCAACGCCGTGCCCCCGTCCATCCAGGCCGGGTCGGTCAGCTTGTGCCAGCCGGCGGTCAGCCACTCATAGCCCAGGTAGAGCCGCAGCCCGAACCACAGCGGGGCCGAGCGCAGGTCGGCAAACAGCCAGCGGGCCACCGGCGGGTCGCTGATGCCCTGCTGGGCGACATCGGTCGGCTGCCCGGCGGCAGCGCGCCGCCCGGTGATCACGGCCAACGCCATGAGGATCACCCCACCCAGCAGCCCGGTCAGCAGGTAGAAGTCGCCCACCTGCGGTCCCAGCTCGCTCAGGGCCTGCTCGCCCTCGAGCGGACCGAACAGCTCCGAGCCGCCGAAGACCCCGAGGACGGCCAGCCCGATCAGGCCCAGGGTGCGGCCCAGCGGGACGCGGCGGTCGAGCAGATAGCTGGCGCCCAGGCCCAGCAGGACCGCCAGGCCAGCGGCCAGCAGCCAGCCCGTCATGGTCATGTAGCGCACACCGTCCATGGATGCCCCTCCTTGCGAGCTCGGGGAGGACCCACCTCCCACCGCGCTCATCTCTTGTACCCAGCGTAGCAGCGCCCAGGTGGCAGGCGCGTACGCCGCGGAGGAGATGATGTCGCAATCCCGCAACAGTCGTCAGCGCGCTGTCTGGCCATGAAGTCACCCTTCTGTGCTACCATCCGGACACGTCGTGAGGGCACCGGGCGGTACGAGCGTTCAAGGGAGGATCATCGAATGGCGGCGCGTCAGTCGGAGCTGGCGGTTTCAAGGAGATGCCGGGCGCTCCCCGTTTCGCCGATCCGCCGGCTCGCCCCCCTTGCCGACGAGGCGAAGCGGCGTGGACACCGGGTCATCCATCTCAACATCGGCCAGCCCGACCTTCTCGCGCCTCCGAGTGTCGCCGAGGCGATTGCCAGCGCGGCGGATCGGCACCTGGCCTATGCGCCCTCCCGCGGGCTGCCCGAGGCCCTGGACGCCTGGGTGGCGTACTATCGTCACCACGGGATCGAGGTTGAGCCGGGAGACATCGTGATCACCAGCGGCGCCAGCGAGGCGCTCTCGCTCGCCATGCTCGCGACGTGCGACCCCGGCGACGAGATTCTGATCCCGGAGCCGTTCTACGCACCGTACCAGGGCACGACCGCCGTTGCCGGCCTCCGTTTGCGAACCGTCCCGCTGGGGTCGGGCTTCACGCCCCCGTCGCCGGAGGCCATCCGCGCGGCGATCACCCCGGAGACGCGCGCGCTCCTCATCTGTAGCCCCAACAACCCGACCGGGACGGTCTACAGTCGCGAGGCTCTCCTGGCGCTGGGCGAGATCGTGCGGGAAGCCGGGATCTTCCTGCTCTCCGACGAGACGTACCGCGAGATCGTGTTCGACGGCCCGCCCGCACCGAGCGCGCTCTCGATCCCCGGGCTCGATGACCACGTGGTCGTCATCGACAGCATCTCCAAGCGTTTCAACGCCTGCGGGATGCGCATCGGCACGATCGTCTCGCGCAACGCGGCGGTCATGACGGCTGTCGCGGATCTGGCGGAGTTGCGGCTCGCGGTGCCCGTGGTCGAACAAGTGGCGATCACACAGGCACTCCGCGCGCCGGAGCCGTACATCAGCACGGTCGTTGAGACCTACCGCCAGCGGGTTGACGCGCTCGTCGCCGCGCTGTCGCGCATCGAGGGGGTGACCTGCCACCGGCCCGGCGGGGGCTTCTACGTCATCGCGCAGCTCCCGGTCGACGACAGCGAGCGGTTCGCGGCGTGGCTCCTGCGCGACTTCCACGTCGACGGGGAAACGGTCATGGTGACGCCGATGAGCGATTTTTACGTCACCCCGGGGCGCGGCCAGGATGAGATCCGGCTCGCCTGCGTCTACGATCCGGAGACGCTGACCCGCGCGGCCAGCATCCTCGAGGCAGGGCTCGCCGCCTATCCCGGTCGCCGCGATGCCTGATCGCAGGTAGCCCGCTCCGGAGGTTCCAGCCCGTGCGGTATGTCCTTCGTCTGGCGCTCGCGCTTCTGGTCGTGCCGATCGCGATAGCCTGCAACGTCCCCTTTATCCCGGAGAAAGGATCGGGCAACATGGCCACCGAGTCGCGCGACATGTCCGGCTTCGATCAGGTGTCTCTCGACGGAGTCGGCACGCTCACCATCGAGCAGGGCGATCATGAGGCGCTAACCATCGAGGCCGAGGACAACATCCTGCCGCTCATCCGGACCGAGGTCCGCAACGGGCGTCTGGAGATCGGTATTCGCCGTGGCACGTCGATCCAACCCACGCGGGAGATCCGCTATCACCTCACCATGCGGGACATCCATGCGATCGAGGTTGACGGCAGCGCGGACGTCGAGTCGGCCGGCATCCAGACCGATGCCCTGACGCTGCGCCTCGCGGGGTCGACTGATGCCCGCATCGATCGTTTTGCCGGCGACCGGCTCACCGTCCGCATCAGCGGCTCGGGCACCTGCTCCATCGCCGGCGACGTGACAGACCAGCGAGTGGAGATTGAGGGATCGGGAGAGTACAGCGCCGCCCATCTGGCGAGTGAGACGGCGGCGGTCGACGTGGCCGGCTCTGGCGACGCGACCGTCCGCGTTGCCCAAACACTCACGGTCTCGATCGCCGGGAGCGGCGACGTGCAGTATTACGGCAACCCGTCGATCAACCAGCGCATCCTCGGCAGCGGGCGTGTCGAGCGGGCCGACGAGTAGCCCGGATCCGACCCACCGGGTGCGACTCGGGAACGCTTGCCGGGACGATCCCCGGCGCTAAGCACGTGGGGTGAGAGCGTGATGGGCGAGCCGCACCAGCAGCCGGTCGTGAACGTCGTCGGGGAGCGCGTCGGGCTCGGCCCGCTCCGGCGCGACCTGCTGGAGACCTACCAGCGCTGGTTCAACGAGTTCCAGACTCTCCGCACCCTCGGCGACATGCCGCGACCCGTCACGCTGGAAGAGCAGGCCGCGCAGTACGATGCCATCGCCACCGGATCGGCGAACCAGGTCGGCTTCCAGATCTACGAGCGCGCTACCTGGCAGCCGATCGGCACCTGCGCGCTCATCGACATCGATCACCGCAACGGCACCGCCGAGTTCGTCATCACCATCGGCGAGGCGACCCACCGCGGACGGGGCTACGGCACTGAGGCCACTCGCCTCGCGCTCGACTACGCCTTCACGGCACTCGGGCTGCACGATGTCATGCTCAAGGTGTACGCGTTCAACCAGGCGGGCATCCGGGCCTACCAGAAGGCGGGCTTCAAGGAGATCGGGCGACGCCGCGGCGCGCGCCGCTTTGCCGGGCGGCGCTGGGACGTGATCTACATGGACTGCGTCGCCGATGAGTTCACCAGCCCGGTACTGAGCGAGATCTTCCAGCCGGACTCGACCTGTCCAGGATCATCGTAGTGCACAGCACGACGCACGCGCGTGACTCCCACCCGGTGCGACAGCCCGAACCGTCGCGACACGATTGTGCGCTCAGTGCCACCAGGTTGGTCACCGCCGCGCGCAGCCCCTGCTGATGCGGTGTTCGCCGCTCGGCGCGTGCCCGGGACGATAGCCGCCGGGCACGCGCCGACCCGTGGACTCCGTTCCGCCTGAGTGACGGCGTTCGTCTCAGCCCGCCTACGAACATTGACGAACGCATTTCCTCTCCCCGCCCCCACGCTCGCGCTGCGGTCATCCGTCGCTGCGCCGGGCGCGGTGAGTCGCCGCCTCCTGCTCCGCTCGGGATCACACGAAGGAGCTCGCTTTCAGCGCCGCTGTCGCGAGCCGGGTACTTGACAGCCCGGCATCGAACTCTCTATACTCCAGCCATAATTATAACCGTGTTATGCAGAATAAAACACACGGGGTCGTAGGTGCTGACAACCGCCACTAAGTACCGGATCGAGAGCGTGGCCAGGGCCGCGGATCTCCTCTGTGCCTTCCTCCAGCCGCCGCACCGCTTCGGGGTCACGGACTTGAGCGAGATGACGGGCCTGACCAAGAATCAGGTGTTCCGCATCCTGCAGACGCTCATGCCCTCCGGCTTCGTGGTCCAGGACCCGGAGACAAAGGCGTACCGGCTCGGACCACGCCTGATCGATCTCGCGGCAGTCGCTGTGCATGGCACAAGCCTGGTGCACATCGCGGCGCCGGTGCTGGATCAGTTGGCGGAGCGGACCAGGGAGACAGTCGTCCTGACCACACGGCTGGATCACCACTATGCGATCTGCATCGACAAGCGGGAGAGCGCGCAGCGGCTGCGCATCACCGCGCGGGCCGGGGCCCGGTTCGCGCTGCACGCCGGGTCGTCGCCCAAACTGCTCCTGGCGTACTCACCGCCCGAGAGCATTGAGGCTTACCTGCGCGACCACACCCCGCTCCCGCGGTACACCGAGCGGACCATCACAGACCCTGACGCCCTCCGCGCCGAGTTGGAGCGGATCCGGCGGCAGGGCTACGTCGTCAGCATCGAGGAGCTGGACCCCGGCGTCTGCTCCATCGCAGCGCCCGTCCACGATCACACCGGTCAGGTGATCGCCGGTATCAGCATTGCCGCCCCGACGTTTCGTCTCGGCCCCGAGCAGCAGGGGCCTACGATCGAGGCGGTCTTGTGGGCCGGCCGAGAGATCTCGCGGCGCCTCGCCGAGTACGCACTCGGTCAGTCCGGCGCCTCACAGAGTGTGCGTTCCCTTGGTTAGTTAGGAACAGGGGGAGATGATGGAGATCGAACGGGTGGTCGATGAGTTGCGGCGCGGGGGAACGCCGGTGTCGCGCCGGCGCGTGCTCCGCATGGCCGCGCTCGGCAGCCTGGGCATCGCGGGGGCCGGGATTCTGGCGGCCTGCGGCGGTGGCTCCGAGAGTCCGACGACCGCGCCGAGTGGCGGCAGTAGCGGGAGCGGCAGCAGCGGGAGCGGCGCCGGCAGCACGCCGTCGGCGGAAGGCACCCCCGGCAGCGGCGGTGGCGAGGCCAAGAAGGGTGGCGTCTGGCGGATGGCGATCACCGCAAACCCGACCGCCTACCCGATCACGGCCCCGGGCGCGCTGACCGACATTCTCGTCAATAAGACCATCTACAACTGTCTGGTCCAGTACCGGCTCGAGGGTGACGCCATCGAGGTGGTTCCCGACCTGGCCGAGTCCTGGGAGGCGGCCTCGGACCTGTCCGAGTACACGTTCAAGCTCAAGTCGGGTGTGACCTGGCACGACGGCCAGCCGCTGACGGCCGAGGACGTCAAGTTCACCATGGATGCCGTCCTCGACCCGAACGTGAACGCCTCCGGTCGCGGGGTGGTCAGCTCGATCGACAGCACCGAGGTCGTCGACGATCAGACGGTGAAGTTCGTCCTCAAGTACCCATTCGCGTCACTCCCGATCATGCTCGGCTACAACAAGCCGATCGTGCCCAAGCACCTGCTGGAGGGCCAGGACCTCAACGAGCCTGCCGAGTTCCTGCGGAAGCCCATCGGGACCGGCCCATTCAAGTTCCAGGAGTTCGTCCAGGGCAGCCACCTGGCGGTCGAGGCGAACCCCGACTACTTCGAGGGCGCCCCGCTGCTGGACGGCATCATTTTCAAGATCATCCCTGATGGCAATGCGCGGGTGGCGCAGGTGCGTTCGGGCGAGATCGACTTCACCGTCATCGAGCCGGCGCAGATCGACGCGCTCAGCGGGGTCGACAACGTCGAGATCCGCTACGTGCCGCAGGTCAACTACTACTTCTTCGCCATCAACCATTCGAGCCCGAAGATGCAGGATGTCCGCGTGCGGCAGGCCCTGGTCTACGCCATCAACCGGCAGGCAATCGTCGACCAGGTGCTCAAGGGTCATGGCAAGGTGGCGACCGGGCCGATCAACCCGCTGCTTGGCCCGTACTACAACCCGGACGTCCCGACCTACGACTATGATCCGGAGCGGGCGGCCGCCCTGCTGGAGGAGGCCGGCTGGACGAAGGGCTCGGACGGCATCCTGACCAACGCTCAGGGGGAGAAGCTCACCATCCGGTTCAACGGCCCCAAGGGCTACCCGGCCATGGAGCAGGTGATCACCTACGCCCAGCAGGAGTACCAGAAGCTGGGTATCCAGGTCACTCTGGAAATCGTCGACTGGCCCGTGCACCTCGACATGTACCACAACCTCGAATACGACCTGCTCATGGAGTGGTGGATCACCCCGCCCGACGCGGATCTGTACGACCACTACCACAGCGAGTCGTCCTCGAACTGGTGGGCCTACAAGAACCCGGAGATCGACGACCTGATCGTCAAGGCCCGGAGCGAGCCAGACGAGCAGCGCCGTATCGAGCTGTACCACGAGCTGCAGCGGAAGCTCGCCGAGGATGTGCCCGTCGTCTATCTCTACTACCCGGAAGAGATCCAGGCGATGAGCACGCGCACCAAGGACCTCCCGGCGATGGGCTACCGCGACGCGCTGACCTGGATGGAGAAGGTCTGGGTCGAGTAGGGCGACACTTGCGGAGGGGCCTGGCCGGGTCGTTTCTGGCGCACGACCCGGCGTCCGTCCCCGGCGGCCGGGCCACTTGCCCGGCCGCCGCGCGGGCGGCAACTCGGTCCTCACCTCCCCGCCCCCGGATGACGGACTGACGGACGGCGAATCGCCCCCGGGACGCCACCGTCGGAGCCGGGTCCGGAGCGGGGTAGCGGAGGAAACCCGACGTTGACAGCCGTCGACCGACGCTGATTGAGGAGAATCGTGGGCGCCTATCTCATCCGCCGATTGTTTCAGGCGGTCGTGCTGCTATTCATCGTCAGTATCGTCACCTTCATGTTGATCCATTCGGCACCGGGTGGGCCGTCGCTGCTCTCCAACCCGGAGCTGAGCCGCGAGGACATCGAGCGGATGCGAGAGCAATTGGGCCTGAACGATCCGCTCCCAGTTCAGTACGGCCGCTGGCTGAAGAACGTCTTACAGGGGAACCTCGGTCGCAGCTACAACACCATCGAGCCGGTCGGTAGCTTGATCGCGGACCGGCTGCCCAACACCCTGCTGTTGACCGGTATCGCTCTGCTCCTCTCCATCGGGCTGGCAATTCCCCTGGGGGTGATCAGCGCCTTACGGCGCAACTCGGCGCTCGACCGGATCGTCGCCGGGGTTAGCTTTTTCGGGGTCTCGATCCCCGTCTTCTGGCTCGGCATCATCCTGATCATCGTCTTCTCGATCCAACTGAAGTGGCTGCCAGCCGGCGGGATGGCTACCCTGGGCGAGGACTTCTCCCTCATGGACCGGATCAAGCACCTGATCATGCCGACCATCGTGCTGGCCACGGCCAACCTGGCGGAGCTGACCCGCTACACCCGTTCCGGCATGATCAGCGTGCTCAGTGAGGACTACATCCGCACCGCCCGCGCAAAAGGGCTGCACAACAAGGTCGTCGTGATCCGTCACGCCCTGCGCAACGCGCTGATCCCGGTGGTCACGGTCATCGGCGTCCTCCTGCCGCGTGCGGTCGGCGGCGCGGCGATCACCGAGACGGTGTTCTCGTGGCCCGGCATGGGCCGGCTCGCGGTCGAGGCGGCGAGCACCCGCGACTACCCGGTCGTCCTGGGGGCGACCCTCACGGTGGCGATCGTCGTCGTGATCAGCAGCCTCCTCACGGATCTGGTGTACGGCTATCTCGACCCGCGCATCCGCGTGGGCTAGGGGACGGCGCGGATGGCACAAGCACAGACCCTGAGCCGAGAAGAGATCGAAACGAAGCGGGCACCTCGCTCGCTGGGGCGGATCGCCTGGCAGCGCTTCGTACGGAACCGCGTGGCGGTGCTGTCGGCCGTGTTCCTCATCGTGATGTACCTGGTCGCGCTGTTCGCCCCGGTCCTCGCGCCGTACGACCCGAACGAGGTCGACATCCTCAATACGCACGCCCGGCCGTCCCGCGAGCATCTGCTGGGGACCGACGAGAGCGGCCGCGACGTCCTCTCTCGCGTGATCGTCGGCTCGCGGGCATCGATGAGCGTCGGCGTCATCGCCATGGTGATCTCAATCGCCATCGGGTCGCTCGTCGGCGCGGCGAGCGGCTACCTGGGCCGCGCGGTGGACAGCGTGCTGATGCGGCTGACCGACGGGATGATGGCCATCCCGTACTTCTTCCTCGTTCTCATCGTCGTCGCCGTCTTCGGGTCGAGCTTCCGCAACATCGTTATCGTCATCGGCGTGACCAGTTGGATGGTGGTCGCCCGCATCGTGCGTAGCGAGGTGCTGCGCTACCGCAACCTCGAGTTCGTCCAGGCAGCGAGGGCCATCGGCGCCTCGAATGCCCGCATCCTGTTCCGGCACATCGTGCCCCATACCGTCCCGTCGATCATCGTGGCCGCGACGCTGGGCGTGGCCAACGCCATCCTGCTCGAATCAGCCCTCAGCTATCTCGGGCTCGGCATTCAGCCGCCGCAGGCCAGTTGGGGCAACATGCTGAGCAACTCCCAGGCATACCTCTGGGAGAACCCACTCCTGCCGATCTACCCCGGCCTGCTCATCCTCTTCACCGTGCTCGCCTACAACTTCCTCGGCGACGCGCTGCGCGACGCCCTGGACCCGCAGTACCGCGAAGGGAACCTGTAGGTCACCAGTGGTGAGTTTGGAGGGAAGGACAGCCATGCAGAGTCGACGCCCGACCACGGTCAGTCTGGTCGGAGACGTCATGATCCGAACGCCGTTCGCGCAGCAGCCGGCCGCTCAGGATCCCGCCTTTACCGCGGCCGTCGCCGAGATGCGCAGCGCCGACCTGGTCGTCGCCAACCTGGAGATGCCGCTGTCGACCCGCGGCTACCGCGTCCCCAAGCACTCCAATCTCCGCTCCGATCCGGCGATCATCGACGACGTCAAGGGCATGGGTGTCCACGCCGTGACGCTCGCCAACAACCACATGATGGACTACGGCCACCCGGCGCTCTTCGATACGCTGGAGGCCTGCCAGCGAGCCGGCATCCTGCACTGCGGCGCCGGGGCCGATCTGGACGCGGCCAGCCAGCCGGCCTGGTTGACCCACGACGGCGCCCGCATCGCGCTCCTGAGCGTGGCGTCCACCCTGCCGGTCGAGTCCGACGCCGGACCCGGCAAGCCGGGGATCGCGCCCATCCGCGTTGGATTTTCCTTTGAGATCGACGCGAACCTGCTGGTCGAGCAGCCCGGCACCATGCCGATCGTGCGCAGTTGGACCGACCCCGCGGACCAGGAGCGCGTCTGCGAGCAGATCGCCGCGCTGAAGAAGGAGGCCGACGCGGTCATCGTCGGCATCCACTGGGGCGTCCCGGCCTACTGGCTGTCGCCGTACCAGGGGCTGCTGGCGGAGTACCAGCAGCCGCTCGGGCACGCCCTGATCGACGCGGGCGCCGATGTCGTCTGTGGCCACCACTCGCACTCGCTGCACCCGATCGAGATCTACAAGGGTAAGCCGATCTTCTACAGCCTTGGGAACTTCATCTTCGAGCGACCGCGCGGCTTCATGGAGCCGGAGTCGGTCATCGCCCGAGTCACCTTCGGGTCGGAGCTTGCGATCGAGCTGGTGCCTTTGATTCTGGACGAGGCGGGCTTCCCGCAGCTCGTCAGCGGCGCCGGCGCCGAGCAGGTCTTTGCACTGCTCAACCGGCTCTCAGAGCCCTTCGGGACACAACTCGAGATCAGCGGCGACCGCGCCAAGGTCGTCGTCGGGTAGGGAGGATGGGGAGCCACACCGCTCCCCGAGGAAGGATTCAGCGGTATGGATCGTCTAGCCGCAATCACACAGTGGACCGATCCGGAGTTGGAGCGGGAAATCGTCGACGCCGTCTCGCTCGACGTGCCCTGGAAGCTGATCGAGGACTTCTCGACCCTCCACCGGCTCTCCGGCTCGGAGGACGAGCGGCGCGCCGTCGAGCTCATCATCGAGCAACTGAAGGCCGCGGGCGTCC